>Ga0256371_100019_pt1 | contig 36385 bp, 51 predicted proteins | sample SI3MviralmetaG_FD_190079 | JGI IMG/M metagenome (GOLD analysis project Ga0256371, IMG submission 190079) | Sea-ice brine viral communities from Beaufort Sea near Barrow, Alaska, United States - SI3M | ecosystem: Environmental > Aquatic > Marine > Coastal > Brine | place: USA: Alaska | collected...
TAAAGTTTCTAAATAATTATTTTCTGGTGGTTAGCGCTTCCAACATTTCTAAATATGTTGGATCGTTAGTTTCATTATACTTGCGCTCGTAGTATTCTTGCTCTGATTCTATGTTCATTTGTTTATCCTGTCATTTGCTAAGTTAAAATAATTTTCGTCCATCTCAATTCCTATAAATTTACGGTTTAGGTTTTTAGCTGCCAATCCAGTGCTACCACTACCCATAAATGGATCAAGTATAGTTTGCCCCTCAGAGCTTAAAATAGAAATTAATTCCTCCATTAAATTTAATGGCTTCTGATTTGGGTGCTTGCCTTTTGACTTTTCAGATTGCTTTGTTAAAGGATAATTAAAACAGCCCTTGTGCAGTTTATCAACATTGAACTCATATTTCCCGCCATTTGTGCAATGAAGGAAATATTCTCTACCGGCAACAAATCTGCGACCCCACTCAGCAGGACAAGGATTATTTTTCTGCCAGTGATTTAAACATTTTACTTTTATTTTTTGCTTTCTTAATGCTTTTGCAATGTCACCCATATTTTCCCAATCGTTAAAAATAATTAAATTACCACCTTTTTTAAGTATCTTTGGTATTCTTTCAAGCCAAGCAAATTGATCAAACCCAACATCAAATGACATACTGTCGGCGGTTATACTTGCGCCATTTTGCCCCTCGCCCTGTCTAAATATATGTATATTTTTACCAATCTTTTCAACTATATTAAAAGGGGGATCGGTAATTATGCTATCAACCTTAACCCCTTCACTTATTAATTGATCTAACCAATCTAAACAATTACCATTAAGAAGTAACGGCAAATCTTGTTTTTTATTCATTTCTGTTTCTCTCTCGTTGTCGTAGTGTGTCATTATCTAATCCTAGATATTACTTTGTTAACGTGCAATGTGCTTTTGCGTGTCTCTTTGACTATCTGCTCGACACTACAACCCCAACCAATTAACTTTAAAATATAGTCATCTTTTCTTTTATTATATCGTTGTTTACTATTCATGTTTATATTCCTTTTTATTTAATAAACTTTAATATTGCTGATATTGTTGTTGATTTTGTTGTTATTGTTTTATAAATATCACAATTTACTAATTTACCATCAGAAATAATCTCATAACTCCAGCGCGTTCTGTTATCAAGTTCTATATATTTAGTTATACAATCAAACGCAAACTTTATCTGCCCAGTTGTGATTTTATTTTCTTGATGTTTACTTTTTCTAATTGATATTTTCATTTTATTTATATTCCTTTTTATTTTAATGTTGTTAACAAGTTATTTTGTACTGCGTTTTTATCTGATAATACTTTTAATACTTTTTCGTCTATAGTTTCACTTGCTACAATGTGAACCACTCGACAGGGTTTTGTTTGTCCTTGCCTATGCAAACGAGCGTTAAACTGTTGGTACGATTCAAGCGACCATGTGAGGCCATACCAAACCAATAATGAACCGCCGTGCTGCAAGTTAATTCCATGCCCCGCACTAGCAGGATGGGCCAATAGCATCTTAATTTCGTTATTGTTCCACTGTTCTACTGCTAAACCTTCTTTGTCCATTACAACTGCTTTCGGGAACTTCTTTTTTAATCGCTCTAAATCAGTTTTGTAATTATACGCGACTAAAATATTTTCACCGGAGTTATCTTCTACTATATCGTTCAGTGCGTCAAGCTTAACTTGATGTATTTCAGACCAACTCCCAAGTGCATCAGTATAAATCGCACCGTTTGCGAACTGTAAAAGCTTGTTAGCTAGTGTCGCAGCGCTTACCGCTTCCACATCGTCCTCATCTTCTAACTCTAATATTGATTCGCGTTCAAAATCTTTGTAAGCTTTTAATTTAGCCGGTGGTAGTTCAACGAGTACAGAACTATCAATGCGGTCTGGTAGTGTTATATAGTCTTCCGCTTGCATCGATAAAGTAATGTCGGCTATCAGCTTGTAAATATTATCACTTGCACCTGGGCGTGGCGTAAACTTGAAACCCATATAGTCAGATTCAAAAAAGCGCTGTTTGTAAGCACTCATGGAGCGGCCCAATCTCAGGCCAGCATCTAATAAATAGAACTGACTCCATAAGTCAAGCAAACCGTTTGGCGATGGTGTGCCAGTAAGTAAGGCACAGTATTCAGTTAGCGCGACCGTCTTTTTCAATGCCTTGAATCTACGTGATGATGGGCTTTTAAATGAACTAGACTCATCTATTATTACGCAGTCAAACGGCCATTTTTTACCATACAGATTTACAAGCCATTCCACATTCTCTCGATTGATTACATAAATATCAGCCGACTTGTGTAACTGTGAGCGCCGGTTTTTCTCAGTACCAGTACAGATATTAACTTTTAAATCTTTGGTATGCTCCCAGTTTGCCGCCTCTTTATGCCAAACAGTTTGCGCCACCCTTAAAGGGCAGACAATTAAAACTTTGTTTATAGACATACTGTCAATAAGGTCAACAATAGCGGTCAAAGAGCTTACCGTCTTACCGCATCCCATCGACAAAAACAATGCCACTTTCTTTTTATCAAGTATAAAATTAACTGCTCTATGCTGATAATCGTGCATTTGGCTTTTAGTTAACATAATTTCCTACCATGGTTGGGTGAAAAACCTAATTTATTTTCTTCTGATTTACGTTTACAACAAGCTTCAAAAAAATCACGAGTGCTACCCAGCCAATATGTTTTACCTCCACTAGAAATATAAACCTCATAACTAGAGCCTCTCATTCTTAATCCCGTTATTCCTATCTTATTCTTACGGTGTATAGGTAGGTTTTTACAATTCTGAGATCTTGTTACATTTTTTAAATTTAATAATCTATTGTCTGTTTTATTGCCATTAACATGATCTATTTCGTTAGGTAACTCACCATGAACAATTAGCCAAATAACCCGATGTGCTAAATGTTTTTTATAATCTAGTGATAGCTCAATATAACCGTGGTTGCCAACGTAGTTTAAAATTGACCCTGCCTTATTGTTGTTCCAATTGGTATGTGCGGATTTACTTTTAAAATGGTGAGATGGTCGTTTTTTAAAACTTAATTCACCCGTATGTTGATTATAATTAAATACGGATATAATATATTTGTGTGTAATTTTCATAATAAGCCCCTTATCATTAAGCTTGTTTATCGAAGTGGTTGTGTCAATAGATGATAAGTCCACTTTCAGCCGCTAAGCCTAGACACTAAAACACTATATACTATCTATTTTATTTTTACCAGTTTCAACATCATCAATAACAAAAACAGAAACACCGTGGTCCGATATACGTTGATGATTTTTAAGTTGCAATTTTGTTGGTAGTTTGCCTGGTGCTTTAAATTCTATAAAAAATACAACACCTTTGCGCATGAAAATTTTGTCCGGAACTGCTCGTGTATTTGGACTAGAAAACTTATACACTAACCAGCCTTTTGATGTTGCATAGTCGCTTACCTTCTTTTCAATAACTGATTCACGCATAATCAACCCCCACTAAACCTATCATTTTTATAGCTTCCGCGATATACCAATGTTTATCTAAATCTACCGGTAAGCCTTCGCACAAATCCATCAACGGCGCACAGTTGTCCGAGTTTGGGACTTTGTTACCGTTCTTCTTATAGTTGATAGTATGACCATCAATAGAATGATAGAAGCGCACAACCTTGCCTAGATACTGTTCACGCCAAACAGCCCCACCGTTTACAGTGCGAACAGTTACAAATTTAGTAACATCAGTACAGGCGTTTATAGTCTGCTCAACTGCGACATTGTTAGTTAGATATTGAATCACAGCTTCTATGCAAATGCTATTAACTGTATTTTTCATTAAGCCTGGTTTAGTATAATTGCCTTTACTCTTAACCTTGCCATCAGGCATCACAGCAATATAACTATTTACCGATTCATTGTAGGTTGCGTGGTAGGGTGTAAACTCTAAACTCATTCCTGTTTCTAAATCTGAGGTGTCTAGCTGAGCTTGTATCTCTTTAAACTTATCTTTATGGCAAATGATATTAATACCATCGGTGTTAGCACTGACAACCTTGCCACCCGCTAGTACAACCTTTTCAATTAACATCAATAAACAAAGCTGTCCGGTAATAGTAGTTTGGATCAACAAATCGGGTGAGTATAGAAAGCTATATTTATTACCGAATAGACCGAAGCTAGAATTGATAACGAGCTTTAAGCTTTCAGAGGTTGCTTTATCGCCTGACTTCTTAGCTTCGATACGTCTATCAACAATATCTTTGTACATCGTTAAAAAGCGTTTACCAAGATGAGCAGGGTAAAGGTTTTGATTTAAGATGATGAATGGATACATGGAAGCGTAATCAAACTCGCCGAATACCTGATTTTCACCACATACTATCGCTTGTTTTTTCTCTTGTGAATGTAGGCCGCCGATGCCAATTTTATATTTTGCACCGTCAAACTTGATAACCTTTTTTAATTCGTCTGGTATTAATACAGAACCTTTATCATTCACAACAAATTTAGATTTAATGATTAGCTGCTTTAGTTCCTTAAACTGCTCTGTTTCAAAATTAATAAATTCAGGCATTTTATAGCGATACGTTGTACCTTCTTTAATCTTCTGGGTTTTAACCTTTACGCCGATTTCTTTTAGCTGATGACCTATAACTGCCTTGGCAACTTGAGCGCCGGACTTAGAACGCAGGTCTATTCCATACTGCTCAGACATATCAGCACGAATAGCTATTTCGTTCTGTATAGCGTTGTATAAGCGCGCTGTGGTTGCTAAATCATTACGGCAATACAATCGCAAGTCATTACGTTGGTCGGCTCTTATTGATGCGCTTGGCTCTATAGGTAAATCTTGTAACTTTGGCGCGTTAAGTCTACCACCATATAGTTTAAGCGATACAGCGACACCTGGTGACGGTTCTATAATATCAATGTGGTCAACTTCAAACTCATTAATGTCGAATTTTTGATTAGTCTTCCAATGTAGATCGCCATTAGTAATAATTGAATCGCATATTTCTTTCAACCGCTTACAGCTTGCTCCACTTATCGCAGCAAACGTAATAGGTAGGTCAAAGTTAATGCCATTAAAACTAATAATCGTATATGTTTTTAAGACGGCTTTTAATTTAGCGCGGTCAAGTGGGTGGCCCTCATACATTTCTAACTCGACAAAGCGAGTACCATCTAAGTCTGAAAAACTAAACAGCGCCCAATCGCGGTAAATTTCAATGTCAAAAACAACTTTCTTTTTCATGTCACACCCTTAATAAAAAAGCCGCTAATTAAAGCGGCTTTTGTGTTGTTTAAGTATTTACTAACCTAGCATGTCTTCATCGCTAATATCGTCAAACTCATCAGATGAATCCTGATTACCTGCTCCGAATGCTTCACCGTCTTTAACAAACTGAATGCCAGTTAAATTACAGTTAACACGCTTACCGTAGGAATTATCTTGAAACCACAACTCTAGTACAGCGTTTACATAACAACCGGCGTAAGGCTTGTTATCTTCTTCGACAAGTGGAGTCTTGTCACGGTCGATGATAGTAGGTCTGCGATTGCTACCGGCTTTGATTGACATTGCATTTGCGTAACCATCATATTCTACAAACTCGCCATCTTTCAAACAAATCTTATCTGGAGATACTTTTGCTTTGTTATCTTTCTGAATCAAAGCAATTTTGGCTTGAACATCAGCAATCATTTTGGCTTGAGAATCTTTATTCATTAGGAACGTGGCTTCAAACTTGCCGACAGTACCGTTGAATTCTGATTTAGTAAAGATTGACGGGAAAGACAAACGAACATTGCTTAGTTTAATTTTATAATCTGACATTTTATTATACCTTTTAAGTTTTAAGTTTTAAGTTTTAATTTTCGGAGCTAATTGTTTAGCACCTGTGTAATGTAAAGTAATGCTTTACTCATTGCAAGCTTTTATTTAAATTATTTCAAAATCAATTGAACAATCGTCAACTGACGGACGTTTATCGTGTACTGGTGCTAGTGTTGCTTTGCCTAGTTGCTTAACAATTAAGTTTTCAATCTCACCTTTTCGCTTTGCTCCGAGCATCTTTTCAGCCTTAGCAACAGTTAACAGTTTTTTCTCGAACGCTTCATCAGCTAACAGTGCGGTAAGAGTTTGCTCCGCGCTTTCTGTGTCGCTCCACTTACGCGATGATCTGCCGTTAACAAGCTTATAGCCAGTAAAGCTTCCGCCCTGTCTTAAAGTATCGCCTATATGCTCCTCAATAGCTTTAAGCCAGCTTTCTATTAACTTCTTGTTGCTCATTATATTAGAAAGCTTTTCGTCGGTCAGTGTATCGACCATCGGCAGTTCTTCTAGTACATCAAACTCAGCAGAGATAACTTTTTCAGTGTGCGCTTTTAAAGTCCCGCAAGTTGCTTTTGCTTTACACCACTGACATTGCTTTTCACCTACCGTTCGTGGGGCATCATCGCTAAGCGCCTCTTTCGCTTGCTTGGCAACATATACACCGAACTTAGTTAGGTCCTCAATACTGATTTCCCATGTTGAATAATTGTGTACTCTAGGTTGATAGATGTGAATAACAACCTTTTCAAAGTCATAAAGATAAGCGTATTCGTGTACAGCGCCTAAAGCATAGAGCATTCCTTGGCTGTTTTCTTCTGCATCAACAACAACACCTTTGCCCATTTTTAGATCGATAACGTGCAGTACATTATCTTTAATCACTACCGCGTCACTTGTACCGAAGCCTTCTGGTACTAAGTGGCTATAATCAAGACGCACTTCATAGAACTGTTCACCGCCGAACGATTGCACGTATTCAACATAGTTTTGTACGTGTTCAATCATTTCCTCATCGACTGCCACGTTAGGCGCATCACTAAGATACTTGTCTAAGTAGTCCTCGATAGGGTTGCCCGTAGATAAAATAATATCAGCCAGTTCATGTGAACAAGTGCCATACTCCGCCGCGGTGTTTGTTCTGTTAATAACACGCGCTTCTTTCTCAGCTTTTATACTACCTGTGCAATTGAGCCAACGTGACGAACCACTGGCCGATAGTTTAGCGTGGGCCGCCATTATTTACACAACCCTTCTATCTCGTTAATTAATGCCTCAATATCCTGCTCCGAAACGTCTGATACCTTAGTCGCCTTATACTTAGTTAACATCTTTTTAATTAAAACCTTATTTTCTGACTTGCTGCGATTGGCTTTTAATATAGCATCACGTAAATCAGCATGATTTAATACCTTTGGTTCAACAGCTACCGGCTCGACTACTATAGTCGGCTCTATAGTCTGCTCCGATAATTCGTTAACTTCCTGTGTTGTTGATTGCATTGCTGCCGTCAGTGCTTCGATTGCTTTTGTTAATGCTTCTATTTTAGTTTCTAACATTATTTTACCTTAAAGTTAATTGTATAGTTTACCTTTACAAATATACGTGTATTACTGTACTATTGCAACAGTTAATAATTAAATGGGCAATAAAATGTTAAACGAACTAATAAAATACTATGGTACAAGAAAGGCACTACAAGAGGTTTTAAGTATTACGAGGCAAGCATTGTCGCAACATATCGCTTTAGGCTATTTACCGCCAGGTAGAGCGATTGAGATAGAAGTTTTAACAGAGGGTAAATTTAAAGCAAAAGATTTAATAAAAAATAAGTAAAAAAAATGGGCTGACTGCTATAAACAGACAACCCTAATAAACTAAACAGTATTATTATAACAAGGTATTAAATAAATGAGTATAAAAATATTTCCAGTCGGTAAGAAATTCGATGAGGCTCGCAACAAGTGGGCTAAGTTTCCGAAGACTAACGGCAAATCATGGCTAACATATAATGCAACAGATGCGGAATTAGCGCAGTCAGATAATATCGGTATTGTTATACCTGCAGGTGTAATGGTTATCGATATGGATACCGACAAAGGTGTGACACATGCCGACATTGAAAACGCTTTAGGTTGTGAACTTGAATGGGGTGAGGCTGTATTGCAGAAAACAGTATCAGGCGGTTTTCATTATGGTTTTGTTGTCGATGCAGAATTAGAGATAAAGCAAGGTTCTGATTTGTTCGGTGTTATCGGGTTCGATACTCGCGTAACTAGTAAAGGTTGGATATGTTCAGGCGATGGTTACACGGATGAAGGTATGGACGATGTTGCTAACTTACTTGCCAACGCTTGTGATTGGTTGCCTTTATTACCTAGTGTCGCTGTTGATAAGTTGACGGTTAGTGTCGCTGATGATTTTGATATGCTAGATGATTTGGATTCAGCTATTGCAGAACAAACATTAGATATAACTAATGAAGAAGTAAAAGAGTATCTAGCGGCATTACCGGCACATTATAGTGAAGACGGAGACGCATGGTATAAAGTCGGTATGGCTGTGTTCCATCAAACAGGTGGAAGCGAAGAAGGCTATAGATTATTTGATGATTTCAGCGCATTAAATAAAGACAAGTATAATGAGAGACAAAACCGTAACCGTTGGAACTCTTTCAAGGTTGACGGTGTTAACCCACTGACGTTTGCGAGTGTCATACATTGGTCGGGCGGTAAGAAAGCACTTGTTAGTACAGTTGAACGTAAATCAATTGAAGATTTAATCGATAACGCGACAACAGTGAACGATATAAACCAATGCTTAGTTGAAACAGGTCAGCGACAAATAAATTCACTTAATGTTGAGATACTTTTAAAGAGCATTCAAACTAAATTTAAACTAATAGCCGGTTCTGCTCCACCACTAAATGCGCTTAGAAAAATAATTAAGTCAAATAGACCAAACGAGCTAAACGGGAACTTTGTAGATGACCATGTATTTATTCAAGCACATAATGAGTACATGAATATACACAATAAAACAACAATGGTAGCTAGAGCTTTTGATACTTCATTCGGTAGACTTACACCCCCAAACAGCGAAGGAGAGAAACAGAACGCGACAACATTTGCTGATAGTAGTATTAAAGTCGTTAACCTTTGCATGTATGCACCAGTATTCGATACCACTTTTAGTCATGAGCAAGTCGAGTACGCTAATTTATACAGACCTTCGTTATTAAAGCCGGTGATTGGTGATGGCTCAGTAGTCGAAAGAGTTAAAAAGCATGTGGCGCATATACTGCCAGACGAAGTAGAGCAGAGCATTTTTATAAACTATTTAGCGCATAACGTGCAACAGCCAGGTAAGAAACTTTATTGGGCGATTATCTTGCAGGGTGTGGAAGGTGATGGTAAAAGCTTTTTCTCTGAGATGATGCAAAGTATTTTGGGTATTCATAATGTGCGTTCAATGTCGGCGTTAACGCTAGAATCTAATTTTAGTGGTTGGGCTGTTGGTCAGTGTATGTCGTTTATTGAAGAGTTGAAACTTGATTCACTACGTAAATTTGATGTGTTAAACAACCTTAAACCATACATCACCAATCAGTCTATTGAAGTGACATTGAAAGGTCGAGATCCGATTGTTTCACTTAACACCACAAATTATGTGGCACTAACTAATTATAAGGACGCTATCCCAGTAAGTGATAATGATAGACGCTATTGCGTTTTGTTTAGTCAGTGGCAGCAAAAGGAACAATTAAACGTGTTTAAAGCGAGTAACCCTACATACTATAAAGATTTGTATGATGATATGAGAAACAACACCGGCGAGCTTTTGCACTGGTTACAGTCGCACGAAATATCAAAAGAATTCTTATCTTATATAGTAGCGCCGGAGACAACTGCTAAGTTTGAGATGATACACGCGACAAAATCGGAGGGCCAACTGAGCTTAGAAGATGCGTTAGTAGAGTTCGAATGTGATGATATTAACGATAAAGTGATCAACGTAACGCGATTAAAAGAGTTAGTAGAAGTGGAATGGAGTAGAACAAAGCACCAAGAATTTCCAATTAATTTAGCATTAAAGAAGATTTTAAATAATATGGGCTATTCAAATGTTGGTAGAATTAAAAACAGTCAGCGCCAAAATCAAACTTTTTACGCAAAAGACAAAGACACAGATTTATCTTTATTAATGAATGAAGCACCATTTTAAGCTGTGGGCCAGAAGATTAGGGGTTTGGGCCAGAAGAAAAAGTCTATCTGGCCCATCTTCTGGCCCACTTTTTTTACTTGTAAGTTATTGATATTTATACTTTTCTTACTCTCTCTTTCTTTACTGGGCCAGAAGATCAGAAGAAATAGAGAAAAGAGGTAGATATAATACAAAAAATATTTAAATACAGGTTATATGTTTTTTCACATAATATAGGATTAACTTTTTTTTGTCTAATCTTCTGGCCCAAACGCACTTTTTAGCGATAAAGTTTATATTATTCAATAATTTACGTGGGCCAGAAGATGGGCCACAAGATTTATCCCTTCTGGGACAACAATTTTAAGGAAATTTACAAAATGAATGAAGTAAATAAATACACAAGAACAATGAAAGGTATCAACTGTGATGTATACGATGTGCTAGAAGCATTTAAAGTTTCTTGTCCGGCATTACAGCATTTATTAAAAAAAGCGCTTAACGCTGGTTTAAGAGGTCACAAGGATACGCTTCAAGATTTAAAGGACATTAAAGATTCAGCAGAACGCGCATATGATATGGAACTGGAACGACAAGACATAACAAATAAGGGTTAAGAAGATGGATTTTAATACCGACCAAGATATGCACACGATAATGCAATACACAAAACAAGTTTATAAAGATAATGGCTTTGTGGGTGTTATTAAAGTTAATATACATAGGTTAGCTGATTTACACGAAGATCATTGTAAAAAATTAACTTTATTAATAATGCTTAACATGGGCATGACAATTAATAAAAATAAGGGTAAATAATGTCATGCAATAAAATAAGCTTTGAATCGAAGAAGGAGGCTAAGAGGCTATATAACGACAAGATATATAAAGGTGGTAGCACGAAGCAATTAAATGTTTATCTCTGCCCTGTGTGCCTCCAGTACCACTACACGAGTACATCGAAAGCAAAGGCGAGACGAATTAAACGAAATATTAGGAAAGGAGCAATAAAATGATAAATTTAATGATGGGCGATTGCCTTGAGCGAATGAAAGAAATAGAAAGCGGTAGTGTTGATATGATTTTAACAGATCCGCCATATAAGACTACAAAGCGTGGTAGCCATAGTGGAACTGGTGGTTTCTTTAAAACAGAAGATTATAATAACGGCAAAGGTGGTATAAAAGAAAATAATATAAATAACGATGCAGTATTAACTGAGCTTCATCGTGTTATGAAAGACTCCGCACATGGTTATTTAATGTGTAGTGATAAAACATTGATTGAATTTTCTTTAAGCATTAAGGCTGCCGGTTTTAATATTATTAGAAATTTAGTATGGGTTAAAAATAACTGTATTACCGGCACTTTTTATATGAGTAACCACGAGTACATTGTATTTTTTAGAAAAGGAAAGGGCGTTAAAATAAATAACTGTGGAACAAAAACCGCTTTACATTTTAATAACCCAAAACCAAAAATTCACCCCAACCAAAAACCAATAGATTTATTAAAAGTAATAATTGAAAACTCAAGCCATGATGGGCAAACTGTTTTAGATCCATTTATGGGCTCAGGCAGTACAGGCGTAGCAGCCAAAAACCTTAACCGTAAATTTATAGGTATTGAGATGGACGAGGGTTATTTTAATATTGCACAAGATAGGATAGAAAACGCATAAAATAATTCTGTGTTATCATTCTCATTCAACAAAGGGACATTTATGAATGAGAATGATTTAATGATAGGTGTTGCAGGTGAACACCTAGTGTGTTTTGATTTGATAACAAAAGGTTTCACGGCCTTCATGACCGAGCAAGGACTAGCTTATGATTTGGTGGCGGATATAAACGGAAAGCTAACTAAGATACAAGTTAAAACCACCAGGACACACAAGAACACAGCGCAACGCAAAAACAATTATCCATCCTACACGTTCAACATCAGAAAATCAGAGAAAGGAAGACGGCGTAAATACTCATCTAATGACGTTGATATATTTGCATTGGTTTGTATAGACACAAAGCAAGTTGGCTATCTATCAGGCTTAAACATGCCATCAACTTTATCGATACGGGTTGAGAAGTTTAAAGGTAACTACTTGAATGAAAAGCAAAATAAAAGATTTAAAAAAGTATTTGAGTTAAAAGAAAGTGGATTAACTAATGCTAAAATTGCTCGCCAGATAGGCATAGATAAATCGGCGGTCGGTAGGATTTTAAATGGTGACAGTAAAGAAATAGAACACGGGGTTTACTTTTCAGATTTAACACTCGACAAATTAATACAATAAAAAAGCGCTAATTATATAGCGCTTTTTTATGTTTATTTTTTTATCTCCACGGCCTCTAGGGCCAATTCTTCATTGGTAACGCTTGCTGATTCCCTCCATGTGTTGTTGGCATAATAACGGGCGTAACACTTACCAAACTGGTAGTAAGTGTGTTTATAGTAGTATTCAGCGCCGTTGGGTATGTTATTCATAATCTTTACCCATGTCTTCCAGTTCGCTAATGTCATTTGATTCTATCAATCTTTGTAGTGCTAATTCTTCTCGTCTATTCCTGTTCGCATGTGCTGCTATACCATGACTACTATCTTTTTTGGTATTAGGGAATGAGAAATCGTCAGTATCGTTTTTTAAATCACTGTTTATTTTATTTCTATCTGCTCTTTCCATTCTGATTCTATGTTCAATTAATTCATATGGACTCATATCGTTAATAGTCATTATTTATTATCCTTTATTGCTTGGACGATCAAACCAGCCGCGTTATAAATTGACTGAATAGTAAGTAAAGACCAAAAGGCAATAGTTACTTCTATATCATCAGTTGTGAACATGAAATAAAGCGAGATAACAGAACCTATTAAGTAAGTGATATTCATAAAACATATATTTATCATTTTTTATTCTCCTTTGTTAAATACGTCAGCATCTAAAAAGTTAGATACAGTTACAAGGTCGTTTAAACGACATGTGCCGTCATTTTTTAATAGTCTAAGTACGATGTAATAACTAACGTTAACTTGCTCGCTTAAAGCGCTTGCGCCGTTAATACCTTTATCTATCATCGCTTTCTTTAGTATATTTCCAAAGTTCATGTTTTGCTCTCTTGTATAACTTGTTTTTGCTTGATGTGTGTAATTTACAATTCTTTTATAATTTATGCAAGTAAAGCTTGCAATTAAATTTGTCTAGCGTAAGATTAACCTCATCAACAGCGGAAACGATTTCAGGTAGCCATCCAACGCTGTATAAACTCTACATAAGCAACCTGACCCAATTTAACTAAGGAGAATAAAATATGAACATAGGAACACTAGCGGTAACTTGCGACCACATTGAAAGGGTATCACCTACCGGTATTAATAATGATAACCGTTTGACTATCTTACTAGACGATGTTGACGCAGGGTTATTGATGCAACAACTAGTTATGTTGTTAGACCCCGAGGATTTGCTAGATTATTTCAAGGACAGCGATATAGTAGAATATTTCAAAGCGCGTGAGGAGTTTACACTGTCACCCCGCGAGCAATACATGGCTAAACTAGACGAGAATAAATGTTATGATTACGAATAAGATAGCCGAATGGCATCACCAACGAAACTTAATTGATGGATCAACTGACCAAGCGCAGTTCTTAAAATTAATTGAGGAAGTCGGCGAGCTTGCAGGTAACTTAGCAAGAGGCAAAGACATCAGTGACGATATTGGTGATATTATTGTTGTACTAATTAACATCGCAGAGCGTAACCACCTAACGATAGAAGAATGTATGTTTGTTGCTTACAATGACATTAAGGACCGTAAGGGAACGATGATAGATGGCGTTTTTGTTAAAGAATAGCGTGAATGGATAATGGTCGAAGGGACATACAACCAGGTATGAGCTTTAAACAGTTTATACTTGGTTTAATTGTTTATACAGCTATAGGGCTATTAATATATTTAATTAATTTTTGAGGTACTATCATGAATTCACAGCAGTTATTAGATTACATCATTAAACCCACGTTGGAATACATGGGCGGTAACTACAACAGCAAGAACGCGCAAATGTTATTGTTATCAACAGCAGCTATTGAAAGTAAATGCGGCTATTATATTAAACAGATAAAAGGGCCGGCGTTAGGTATTTGGCAGATGGAACCAGCGACGTATCATGATATTTATGATAATTGCGACGCTTTAAAGCAGCAAGATTTTGAAGATTCAATTAGTAAGTTATCTATTGATTATGATTTTGTATTTGACGAATGTAACAGTCTTGTAATTAATCCCATGTACGCTTGTGCTATGGCTAGATTAAAATACTCAATGGACACTGAGCAACTTCCTTTTTACGCCGATATTTATGGCATATACGCATATTATAAAAGAATATATAACACACCACTTGGCGCTTCTACCTTTGAAAAGTTCAAGGCGGCTTGGGACGAATGCGGATTAGATGAAATAGTGTTATAATAATTATTTTAAAATAGGGTTTATAAAATGGAGTTTGTAAACTGTGCTTATGAGATAAGTTGGCTATTTTTGTTAATTTTGTTAGTTGTCAAGCATGTGCTAAAATGGTGTAACATACGCCAACAAAAAAGACAAACCAATGCGAGAAACAGTAAAGCAAGCGACCGAAACGATTCTGACACACCCAAAAGCTAGCTTTGCTGTCACTACATTGTTCACATCACACGCATGGTTAGATTATGGCGAGCCTATTGTCAAAGCATTAACGTCAATAGTCGGCTTGTGTGTGGTGGTGGCTATACTTGTAAAACACGTATTAGATATTAAAAAAGCAATTAAGACAGATGAAGATTAAAATCTCTGAGAGATTATACTTTAACCTAGGGGGTTAAATTGATTAAGCTAACACCAAAACAAGATAAGTTTGTAAAGACATATTTACTCAATGGCGGCAATGCTACACAAGCAGCTATCAGCGCAGGGTACAGTGAAAAAACAGCAAACGAACAAGGTTCACAAAACTTAGCAAAGCTTAGCATTAAGTCTGCAATAGAAAAACATCAGAAAAAGTCTAATGATGATTATATATGGTCTAAAGCTGACAAGCTAAAGAAGCTAGAATTGTTAATAGAAAGCTGTTCAAAGGTTGATGATGAGAAAGGCGCACTCAATGCGGCGGCAGCTATATCAGCGATTAAAGAACATAACTTAATGCAAGGTGATAACGCACCGGCTGAAACAAATAACACTCATAAAATCATCAACGCTAATGATACAGAATGGTAGATTTACAGAAATTTCAACAACACGTCAAAGATAATTCCCCTGCTTTCGTACCGCTATTTAAAAACACCTCACGCTACCAAGTTCCGTGGGGCGGTGCGGGTTCAGGCAAATCTCACATAGTGGCGCGTAAGTTATTATATAGAATGCTTAATGAATCAACTGTTAAGCATAACTTTTTAATTATTCGTAAGGTAGATAGAACAATTAAAAAGTCAGTGTGGCAGCTGATGAAGAATATTATCTCAATTTGGGGGCTTACCTCACAATTTCACATGAACCAAACAGACCGTACAATGATATGGAAAGTCAATGGCGCTCAATTTATGTTTAGTGGCCTTGATGATGTTGAAAAGCTAAAGTCTATTGAGGGTGTCACGTCTATATGGGTTGAGGAAGCCACAGAGCTATTACAAGAAGACTTCGAGCAATTAGATTTACGATTACGTGGTAATACCGGCGCTATGAAGCAAATCATTCTCACGCTCAACCCTATTAGTGAGCAGCACTGGATTAAAAAGATATTCTTTGACGATCCTATTGATGGCGTTTATACATTAAAAACTACTTATCTAGACAACTCTTTTATTGATGAGGAGTATAAAATGGTAATGAACAACAAGAAGAAATCAAACCCACGCTACTATAATATCTATGCGCTAGGCAATTGGGGTACAGCTGAGGGTTTAATCTTTCAAAATGTAGAGCAACGAATTATACGAGAGGAAGAGGTAAAAGGCTTAGATAGTATTCAGGGTTTAGATTTTGGTTACACTAATGACCCTTCAGCGTTTAATCAGACTTACATCGATATAAAGAATAAGAAGCTATTTATCTATGATGGGTTCTATGAAAAGGGTTTATCTAATAATAAAATATCAGCAAAGATAAAAGACATGTTATTACATAGACATCAAACAACAGCAGATAGCTCAGAGCCTAAATCAATAGACGCAATAAAAGCTAATGGCGTTAGAATATCAGGCGCTTTAAAGGGTAAGGATTCTATTAACTCAGGTATAGATTTCTTGCTAGGTTATGAGATTATATTAAACGCGCACCTGGTTGAATTCATGACAGAGTTTAATAACTATTCGTGGGCGGTAGATAGAAAAACGAATAAGACTACCAACAAGCCGGTTGATGATTTTAACCACTTTATTGATAGTCTTAGATATGCAACTGAGAAGTATCACGCTAAAGGTAAGCGAGGAAGATTAAACATTGACGGTTAGTTATAGTTTATTTTCTATATTAGTTATCTTTTGCAATATCTCTTTATGAATAGCGTTAATCTCAATGTCGAGTTTAACGCGTTCGTTTATCTTAAAGTACCAACACACAACCTCACGTAATATTAAAAAAACCACTACTACCATCGCTATTATTAATAATATATTAGTCATTATTTATTTTCCTTTTTGTTTAGTTATTATTAAATTAGCGCACCAATAATGCTATTGCAAGCTAAGTTTAATTTATTTACTGATTAATGCTATAATGAACAAAATCAAATAAGGCTGTGACGATGGCATTAACTACACTAGATAAAGACTATATAGAACAAAGACGCTTGCGGATTGAAACGCGGGCGGCTATTGCGGGTAAGTATGAAGTATTAAAGATTATAACCTCGCTACCTGGGCCACAATATCGCCTATTTCAAACCTTTCCCGATATGAATCCAGATCAACGTGATAGAGCGCTAAGAAACAATGCACAGAATACTTTAAGAGTTACTTCTTATTGGTCGCGTGGTCGTTGGTTTCCTGCTGCCGGTCGAACCTTTGAAACGCTTGGCGGTATGATTTGGAGCAAAGAACCTAAATCTGATATTGCGCCTAAGCTTGAATATCTAATCAATAATGCTGACGGCAAAGGCTGTGGACTGCGAGAAGTAGCGCAAAAGATAACTGATAAGGTCATTGCTGATGGTCGCTATGGTGTCTTAATCGATATGCCATCATCTCCAGTCGATGACCAGGGTAATAGGATTGCATTAACTCGCTCACAAAATGAGGGTGATAAGTTCCTACCTAAATGGATTCGTTATGATGCTGATCAGATAATACATGTTAGAAGTAATGGCGAAGAATGTTCTATTGATGAGATTCGATTAAAAGAATATTACAACATTCAAAAGACAGAATTTGATTGGGAAGAAAAAGAATATATTAGGCGCTTAGTTGTTATTGATGGCGTTTATCATAATCAATTATGGACAGACCAAAACAAATTAACTTCTGATGTTATTCCCGTGGCTAATGGTAAAACATTAAGCGAAATACCATTCCAGTTTTTTGGCGCTGATGATAACAGCCCTGATTATTCTAGATTACCTTTATATGATTTAGCCAATGTAAATTTAGGCCACTTTGTATTAGATTGTGATAACCGCGACAACTTACATTTTCACGGTCAAGGTATGACTAATGTATTTGTTGAAAACGGTAGTGATTTTGAAGAAGCTAACCCTAACGGCTTAGATGTAGGCGCAAAAGGTAAGAATCAGTTTGGCGCAAATGACAGAGTTGAAATTGTGCAGATTGCAGCTACCGGCGCTATCCCTTCTGAGATGTTACGTGATGAAGATAGAATGGTAATGGCAGGCGCTCAGATAGTAACTGATAATAGCGCTAACGAGACATTAGGCGCTAAGCGAATCGATGCCAATGCGTCTATGTCGGCATTAAAAAGAATCTCTTTTAATATCAGTGATGGCTTTAAACAGTTGTTTGAGTGGACAGCTTTATTCGTTGCTGAAACGGGCGAATCTAAATACGTGTTGAACTCTGATTTTATTACTGACGATTTAACGCCTGAAATGATTAACGCTCACATCGCATTAGTGCAGGGTAATATCTTACCGGCAGTAACACTTAACGAGACAGCACGTAAGGCTGAATTAACAGACCTTGATGATGATGCAATTGCGGTAGCGCTAAGTAATCAGCAATTATTAACAGGTGGTACGAGTGAAGAACAAGCAGCATTACAGGCACAGTTAGATTCAGCCCTTGAAGAATTGGCGGTATTGAAGGCTGCTGAATAATGCCAGTTGAAAAATTAACTACTATATACTCACAGCATACAATCTATTTACAACGATTGGGTGCTAGTGAGGGCTTGAAAGTAATTCCTTATCTTGAGTCAATCGAGAATGATGTTGTTTCTATCCTTAATAAATATCGTAAGCGCAAAGTAACGCCGGCGTTAAAGGTAGACATACAAACGCAAATAAGCGAGGCAACACGTAAACATCTACAAGATTATACATCAGCGCTTAAAGTTGAAAATAGGGCTATAGGCGCGTATGAAGGAGAGTTTGCAGCAACAACATTAAATAGTGTGGTTGATAATGAGGATTTTAACGCCACTATACCAAGTGCTGCCGCTGTGAATGCTGTTGCTACATCAACGCCCATCAGATTAGGTGATAATAGCTTTACCGCCTATTCGTCTATGATGAAAAATTACTGGACAAAATACTCTGATGAGATTGATGCTGTAGTAATGAATGGCTTTGTTTCGGGTTCAACTATTCCGGAGATAACCAACGCTATCACTGAACAAATGGATTTATCTAAGTCAGGCACAACTAAAAGCATATTGGATAGAGCTAGAAGGGGTGCTAAGCAATTGGCTATCACTGGTACTAATCATTATGCAAATACCGCAAGGATAGCGTTCGTTGACAAAAATGATGATATACTCAAGGGGTACAGATTCTTAGCGGTTAATGATTCACGAACATCTAGAAAGTGTGCCAGGCTTGACCAAACGACATACCTTAAAGACGATCCAAAGTTAAGCACTGTTACACCACCTTTGCATCCCAATTGCAGAAGCGCATTAACTTATGAAGTTGATGATAGATTTAAACTGGATACTGCTGACACACAGAAAGCGTCTAGTTTTGAGGTTGACGGGAAGCGTGACGGGAAGCCGGTTGATAGTGATAGTATTTACTATGGCAACCTTAAGAAGTTAAGTGCAAGAGATCAAGATGCGGCTATAGGGCCGACACTAGGCAAAGCATTAAGACAGATGGATGCTGCAAAGTTTGCAAAGCTAACGGGTGATAGTATGAACAACCCGTTAACAATTAAAGAAATGACACAAAGAAACAACGAATTAGGTCGAATACTTCGATCGCAAAATTAAGGCTGGGCCTTAATAACAACGTCCTAGGGGGACAGAAAATGGTAGACTTAACAGGTATCGAAGGATTAAGCGAAGAACAATCAACTAAACTATCAGAACTATTTGACAGTGAGATAGGCGGCCTTAAAAGTAAGGTAGAGGCATTGATTGGAGAAAAACGAAATGTTCAACAAACGTCTACCGAAAAAGATCAAGTTATCGAGGAGGCGAGAAAGGCGGCTGTTACTGCTGAAGAATCTCGACTCGTTGAAAACGGCAGATACAAAGAAGCTTTAGAACTACGCGAAAAAGAAACAACAGAAGCTATTGCAACAGCAAATTCAAGCACGCAAGCAGCAAAAGAAGCGCTCCAATCACGAGACTATGGGACTTCATCAGGTACGCTTTTAAACATGTTCCACGATAGTCATAAAGAGGTCGGAGAAGCGTTGTTGTCAAAAGGACTAAAAATCGGTTATAATGACCAACATCAACCAATAACTACTTTCGAATATAACGGTGAAGTGGTTGCAACGGGTATAGATGAAATCAAAGGCTGGGCCGGAGAACAATCTGTATTCAAACAATATTTAAAAGGTGTTGATTCGTCTGGGGCGAACACAATGCAAAGCCGTGGTGGTAGTGCTACTAATGGTAATGAAACGCAAAACAACCTTGCTCAACGTCTAAAGGCGAAAGGGCTTTAATAACAAACTTTAAGGATTTACCATGGCATTAGCAAACATGCAAGTATATGATGATGAAATCTATACAACTACTATTGAGCTACTAGGTCAAAAATTAGAAGCTTTTAACGCGGCTTCTGGCGGCGCAATTGTTTTAAACACCAACGCTTATCGCGGTAACTACACTAAGACAGCTTTCTTTCAATCTATTGCAAGCGCTCAACGCCGTGTTGACCGTACTGCTGCAATTGCAGGACAAGCATCAACATCACTAACCCAAGGTGAATTTGTTGGCGTTAAAGTTGGCGGCGGTTTTGGTCCGGTTATCTTTGAACCATCGCAGATGACTTATTTACTTGAGAGCCCAGAAGACGCAATCATGGCAATCGGTGAAGGTTTCGCAGATGCATTGCTTGCTGACCAGTTAAATACTGCTGTCGGTTGTGCTGTTGCTGCTGTTGAGAACATTGCTGCATTGGTTAACGATGTTTCTGCAAGTGCTGGTATGTCTCAGCAAGCGCTTAACAAAGGTCACTATAAATTTGGTGATATGTCTGGCATGTTAGTTTGCGATATTATGCATTCAAGCGGTTCAGAGTCTTTGACTGATAAAGCACTAGCTAACGGTGAGCGTTTATTCGTTTCTTCTAACGTTACTGTTATTAGCATCCTAGGTAAGATTGTTGTTGTTTCTGATATTCCTGCTCTTTATGTAGCTGGTACGCCAAACAAAACCAAGGTTCTATCTGTTTCATCGGGTGGTATTATCGTAAGCAACTCAGGTGATATTGTTACAAACCTAGAGACTTCTAACGGTAAGACTCGTATTGAGACAACTTGGCAAGCGGATTATACTTTCGTATTGTCGCTTAAGGGTTATGCTTGGGATACAGTTAACGGCGGCACATCTCCTGTTGATGCTACTTTGTTTACTGGTACTAACTGGGATATTGCTGTTACTAGCACTAAGAACAGCTTAGGTACATTAACTATTGCAGACGCTGACTTGTAAGGTGATTGGGCATGGAGATTAAATATTTAGATCATCCATGCTCTACTTCTGATAAAAAAGAGTGGAATGCTAAAGGCTTCAAAATAGTTGATAGCAAGTTCGCTCCAGTAGAGCAGCCGGTTGAAAAAGCAAAGTTTAAACGCAAGAAAAAAGATTAATAAAAAGCCTTACATTTATATGTGAGGCTTTTTCATATTTAAAGGTGAGCATCATGGCATTAAGAAATAATTTACTTGAGGCGCTGACGGTAGCGTTACCCACTGAAATATCATCGGGTACGAGAGCTATAAACACCCAGAGTTATATTGAATCTAATATAAAATTAGGTACTCAACACGAATGGGCTAGATTAGTTACAAATTTGGCAGGATTAGCCAATAGTGACACTATATTTTTAACTGGGAATAGTCCTGTAATATTGAAATCACGAAGGATCGGTTATACCGGTACTGGGGTGAATGCCTTTATATATGAAAATCCTTCTTATACAGGCGGTACTTTGTCACCGACACAAAACCCTAATGCAATAAATCAAGTTGCAACGCTATCTCAAGTATTAATTAACCCAAGTATAAGCGCTGTCGGTTTTCTTATATTCTCCCCAGAATATTCTATTGGTTCAACATCGCAACAGTCAAAAGGTTCAACTAGTAGAGAAACTGGACAGGAAAAAATACTTAAGCCAAACACCGCTTATTTATTAAGATTAACCTCTATTGATTCGCAAGTTGAAAGCGTAACAACTTCATTAAGTTGGTATGAAGGACCATTAGATTTACCTAGGCCATAATTAATAAAAGGCAATAATAATGAAAACTATGAACGAATTACTAGTACAGATAATTATCGCTAAAGGCGGTATTGTTACAGACGCAAACAATAGAAATCAACTTTTACAAGACTGGCTATTAGCCTTATAGGAATTAACATGAGCATTAGAAATGAATTGCTTCAAGGTATACTAGCGGCAACAGGTCCGGCAGTAGGCGCAACCAAGACTTACTGGTTTTATGCTAACGATACCGCTACTAATCCTGCTGATGGCGGGACAAAAATAACACACGCCGCAGGTTCAGCAACAACGTTTTTGACAAATGATAATTTAGGCACAAGAACATTTGCATATAATCCTGAGTCAAATGCTAATTTGTGGAATCCATCAACAAACAAATTTGATTTCAGCAGCTTAAAGATTGGTGACATTGTTGATTTCAGAATTGATTTAGTTATCGATCATGCGGCTGCTCAAGAAATTAATTTAGTGTTTGATTTGGCGGAAGGTGCTGTTTCACCTTATACACTAAACATCACTCACGACTATTATAAAACAGCTTCTACAGATGTGGTAGTGACAGCACAGTTTAAGTTACCAATGATTAGCCAAGATACTATCGACAACAGCGCTAGGATTAGATTCACATCAATAGCAGCCGCAAGCATTGTTGTTGAAGGTTGGTTTTACGAAGTTACAGAAGTATAACCATCAGCTATAGCCCTTATATAATATACAAGGGCTATAGCTATCTAAATTATTAAATATAATGTCACCGTGCTATAATGTGACTATTAAACAAAGAATTTTAAAAGGTGAAACATGGCGTTAATTATTGAAGACGGTTCTGGGGTTGCTAATGCAAACTCGTTAACCACGGATGCCGAATTTGTAACTTACGCTAGTTTAAAAGGTTATACAATACCTGACACCGAATCAGCGAGAGATACACTACAAGTTAATGCGTATGATTTTATTAACTTTACCTATGAAGCAAGGTTGCAAGGCAATCGTGTATTTCCCCAAGTGCAAACGGGTTGTATGCCACGTAGCTATGTTTATGCTTATGATACGCTTGTACCTAGCACACTAATCCCACAAGATTTTAAAAACGCTCAAATGTTAGCGTCATTTGCTATTAACAATGGCGTAGACACTAACGCTGTGAGAGATACGGCGGATTTAGCCGGTTTTAGTGTGGGACAGGGCGCTTATTCTGAGACTTATCAGTCAAACTCAAGCAATCCCACACTGGCGCAAATGCCGGCTGTTACAAGAGTTTTAAGACCTTACACTAATGCCGGTTTATTAGGTGGTGGTTTGTATCGTGGTGACACTGGATATTTAGGTTAATGAGTAGCTCACAAATACAGAAGCGCATTAGGTCGGGACTAAAGCGGGCGCAAGTAAAGACAGGCTCAGCAAGTGCGGAGAAAGTTTACTTGGTTAGTAAGGTAACTACTGCCGGCACACCTTTAGCGCCAGGTACAACGACAAGCACAAATATTGAATTACTTAATGCAATATTTATTGATTACGATGCGTCTAGATTTAATATTAATATTTTGTCAGGTGATAGAAAGTTATTTTGCGACAACGTTACTATTATAAAGCAAGGCGATATAATCACTCAAGGTTCGAGTAATTATATTGTTGTTAGTCTTGAAATCATTGCACCCACTTCTGATGTGTTGGGGTATATGCCACAAGTGAGATTACAATAATGCCATTACTTGGCCGTGAAAAAGTAGAGTTTGAATTAAAAGAGGGTATAAAGTCCCGTATGAATTCAAACCTAAAAGGTGTTTATCTTTCCGGCTTAGGTGAGATTATAGCGGGTACTCCTTCTGATGAGGGTTTGCATCGTAACTCTTGGTTTTTATCGGTTGGTGTAATATCTAATGCAACAACTGAAAGTAAAAGCAAGGCCGGTGCATCATCTATAAGGCAGTTAGCTAAGATGCCTAAAAAGGTTCTAGGTAAAAAGATTTTCTTTACTAATAATGCGCCCGCTATAACTACTTTAGAATACGGCGGTTATCCATCGCCGGTAGCTAAAGGCTCTTACATTAAACGTTCTAAGAGTTATGAGATATTATCTATAAATGGTTTTAGTAAGCAAGCGCCTAAAGGTTGGGTAAGGTCTACAATTATCGCCATGCAAAATAAATTGAGATCATTATGAGCTATTTAAACACTAAGCAAGCGCTTATTACTCAGTTACTAGCAACGCCAATCACAGGCATAACTGGAGCTGATATAGCATTTGAAAACAAAGACTTTGATCCATCAGGGAAAGACTTATGGTTAGCAGCTTACTTTATACCGGCAACCAGTGATTCGCTAGGTAAGACCTTATCATCTAGTGATGAACAGCGTGGCATATTCCAGGTGAGTGTGTTTGTTGCTATGAACAGTGGCAATTATGACAACGTACAATTTAATGCTATAGATGAAATACTCGCAGGGTTTCGTTATAGCACAAGTACAGTGTATAATGATACAACAGTTGATATTTTAGAATCAACAGTAAATAACGGCACAGAAAACGAAGCGTTTTTTAGACGCGACATATCAATTAATTATTTAACATTTAACGAAAGGTAGAATAACATGGCTGGTGAAATCAACGGTACGGCAATAGTGGTAAACAATTCAACAGGTGCAATCGTTGGTCAGGGTGATTTTACTCACACTTTCGGCGGCACTCCAATCGAGATTGGCAACAAATCTAATGGCGATAATATGGTTTATCTTGATGCTGAACTATCAGCCAAGCAACATATTTTTGCGGGTGAAATGACTTATAACAATGACGAGCAATTTCGTAAAGTTCGTGCAGATGCCTTTACAGGTACGCAAGACACTTACACACTAACCTATACCGGTTCAGGCGCAACTACTGATGAATCATTCGAGGGTTTATTTGTTCCTACTGGTTTGAGTGATGCTTTACCACGTGGCGCTAAGGTAGCAACAACTATCTCATTTATGTCTAGTGGTCCAGTAACTATCATTGCGGCGACTGACGTTTAATGATGGATGTAAAAATCTGTTATAAAAAATATGACTGCAAATTGAGCGCAGGCGCTTGCAAATACTTCACTGATAAAACAGGGTTGGATTTGCAAACCGTCTTTGGCGATTATGTCGAGAAATCAATAGACCTCCAAGGCATTTCGTTGATCTCAAGAATGCAGATATTGAGCCGCCTTTATAATAGGGAGATTGCTAGTTTAGCTTTGTACTCTATTATAAAATCTGAAAACGAAAGTGTTGATTTGTCCGAGATAGAAGACGCAACCTTTCGTGTCAGTTGGCAACTTAGCGATCGGCCTGATGATCTTAGTGAACCGTGGCCGATAGTTATGTTACAGGTTGGATTTCAAATAAACGAATATTTTAACAATAACATTCCAAAAAAAAAAGCGGATACCTAGGCCAAATAACTAGGGGTAGGCAAACAAAATTTGATTATTGGCTTTGGTTTAAGTTGTGTGTAAAGACTTTAAATCTACAGCCTAGCGAAGCATGGAAGCTTGATTTTGTTGAAATGTATTATCTGTTCGATCAAGAAAAAAACAATCCTGATGATATGAGTGTAATGCTTAATTTTGAACGAGAAACAAACGGGGCATCTAAAAAATGGCTACTGAACAATTAATAGTATTACTCGATGCCAAAACTGCAAAGCTTGACGCGAAATTAAATAGCACTAATGCCAAACTAGATAAGCTTAGTGTTAAAACAGAGGAAGCTGATACAAAGCTTAACAAGTTTTCTGCTAGTGCTAAAAAGGCCGGTACTGCTGTAGGTGTTGCAACAATTGCGGTTGCTGCTGCTGCTGCCGGTACAGGCGCATTAATACGACAAACAACAGCCTATGCCAAAGAGATACGAATAGCATCTCAATTATCAGGTATTGCGGCAAAAGAATTACAAACAATGGGCCTTGCTACTAGTACCGTGGGTATTGGTATTGAAAAGCTAGGTGACATTTCTAAAGACACACGCGAAAAAATTGGTGACTTTTTAAATACAGGCGGCGGTGGGTTTCAAGATTTTGTTGATGCCATGAAGATGACAAAGGAAGAAGCAAAACTAGTCGCTGACGAATTCGCTGTTTTATCTGGGCCTGATATACTTCAAGAAATGGTCACTAGAATGGAGGAGGCGGGAGTTTCTGCTGTTCAAATGTCACATGCGCTTGAAGGTATGGCATCCGATACCACTAACCTGATACCGTTGTTAAGTGACGGCGGAAAAGGCATGCGAGAACTACGCGATGCTATGGAAGGTGTGACAGTCCCACTCACTGACGAAGACATACAAAAGTTAGCTGATTTAGAATTGGCAATGAACTTGGCGGCAGAGTCAGCAAAGAGTTTGGCTAATCAAGTGCTTGTCGATTTATCAGATTGGTTTATCAATGCGGCAAACTCAGCAGCAATATTTTTCGGATCATTAAATGAAGGTTCAAAGGCTGATTTAGAATCCAAGCTAGCTCCAGTATTAGAAGACATTACAGAAATTGAAGAGAAGTTAAAAAGAGCGGGTGGTGGCGAAGAAGTAAGATTAAAAGGTATGCTTGATAAGTTAATCGCTCAGAAAGCAGAACTAAACACAGCACTAAAAGAATTAGAGGTCAAAACTGTACAACCTGAATTTAAAAAGACGGAAACAGACGATACACCTTCCGGCGGCGCATTAACTCCAGACGAAATAGCAAAAAGAAAACAAGCGATTATTGATAGCTTTAAATCAGAGCAAGAGTTATTAGCAGAAAAATATAAATCAGACCAAGAGTTATTTTCTGAAAACAAAGAAGTTTTATTACAGTTAGAGGCTCAGTACAAAGAAAAACTAGCTGAATTAAATAGTGATAATAGTCTTGACTCAATAAGAGATAGATATAAATCAGAAGAAACGTTATTGCAAGAAAAGTTCGAGCGTGAACTTGAAATGATTGGCGAAGATGACGAGTTAAAGAAAGAAAGAAAAGCGCAGTTCATAGAAGATATGGCAGCGTTAGATCAAAAATACTTAGACGAAAAAACAGAAGCAGAGCAGGACGCAGCCGATGACTTATTAGCTAACGCAAAAAAAGCAGCAAAAGAAGAGGCTAAGATTGAAAAACTAAAAGCTGATATTGCTGGTAGGGTTGCACAAACTCTTTTGTCTGGCTCAATGTCTACACAGGAAAAGCTATTTTCTATTGTTAAGGATTCGGCAGCCGGTCAAATAGAGGCATACGGATTAACAGCAGCAGCTAAATCACTGGCTGAACTTGGACCAATCGCAGGGCCTCCAGTAGCAGCCTCACAAATAACATGGTCACAAGTAGCCGCCGGTATAGTTAGGTCGTTACCTCTTGGCGGAGGTGGTAGTGGTGGCGGAGGTGGTAGTGCAGTTGGTGGAGGTGCAGCAGCGGCAGCACAACAGCCTCCACAAGAAAACTTTGTACCTGATAGCACGTCACTAGCAATAACTGACAGCACAGCAAGCGGTTCTACACAAGGGCGAATCTCATTCTCTGATGATAGCGGTGATGATATACTAGATGCTATTGCAAGAGGCTTGAATAAGGGCCAATCAGAGGGTAGATTCTCATGACCATCATAACAAGCACCGCATCTCAAACAGTAGTCGAAGGGTTATCAATCTCGACTACTAACGTGTTGATTAATAAAGTACCGACCATTACGGATGCAGGAACGGGCGAGGTTGCTGCTAACATATCAGATCCCGACCATTCACTTAATTATACTTGTGGAACTAACGTGGCTGATTTTGTTGTTAGCTATGGCGCACAAACTAATATTGCTTATGTCGCTATTTCAGGGCATACAGCAGCAACACCCACACAAGCGACCATTGAGCTATACAACGACACGACATTAATTGATAGCGTGATACTGCAAAGAAACAATAATGTTATGTTTACGTTCCCGAGTATGACGTTTCAGGATTTAAAGATTAAGTTTGTCACTGTACCAAACAACTATCAGATGACAGTTAGTTACATTGCAGCCGGTCAGTATTTAACAATATTGAAAGGTGAGCAGTCAGGGTATTCTAGGCAATGGCTTAATCGTCACACAGTACAACGCACAGCATCAACTTTACAGGTTGGGCCTATCTCATCGACTCAGAAAAGTAAGGCTTTAAAAGGTAGTCTTATGCTTCCTAATGAGCTTTCAACATTTGCTGAACAAGCATGGCAAACCTTTGTTGATTTTAGTTTCGAGCAACCTTTTTTCATTAAAGAAGTTAAGAGCAAGCCAGAGTCTAGTTACATTTGTTATAATCCAGATCACGGTGTTAAAGCGCATTCTGAAACTAGAAAGCTAGACGCCATCAGTTTAAAATTTGATTGTTACAACGGGTTATAAAAATGGCTACTTTTGAAGCAACAAGAAACATGCGAGTTCAGCGACACTTTGAAGTGTTTGAGATAGATATGCCAGTAATTACTGGCGCTTGTACGATTGGTTCTGCACAGGGTTTCGGGACACCGCTAACATGCGACCAAGCTTGGACAGGTGAGTATAAAACGTATTACTTTACTAATGAAAACGCTCCAATATTGCCAAGTATTAACGGTGAACCAATATGGCGTTGTATTAAGTCAATCAAGGAAACCGCGACAGAGTTAAAACCTGGTCGTGGTTTATCTGGCCGCGGTTCTTTAAATATTACATTCACTGACTTTACAGGACAAGACCCAAACCCTTATGCGCCCGCTGTTGATGATGTAGTTAAACAGCAGGGTACTTATTTTGGTAAGTATGACGCAAGGCAGATATTCGAGAACAGACAATCAAGATTAAAGCTTTATAGAGTCGAAGAAGATGGCTCTATTGATTTAGTTAATGGCGCAGAAACCAGAAGTTATATTTCTAATGCGTTAAAACTAAATTCAAGTTCTGGCGATTGGACTGTTGAATGCAAAGACGTATTGTCTGTTGCAAACCTTAATGAAAAATCATGGCCTATCGCTACTGGTGGGTTTTTAAGGTTGGACGTAGATGACACAGTGACAGCAATACCAGTAGATGATTTTACTGATTACTCTAGCGCTATTGTGGTACGTATAGGTGAGGAATTCTTAAAGGTTGTTAGTGTTACTGATAACTTAACAGCGACCGCTGTTCTTAATGTATCAACTCGCGGCGTTCCAATTGACGGACCAGTATCGGGCGTAAGAATTACTAGCACGATTAGAGATGAACACGATGCGGGTGATGAAGTATTTATTTGTAGCTTGTCAGATGATGAGACTATAGACGAGTTAATAACTAAAATACTAGTTGATAGTGATGTTGATATTTCATTAATACCTGCCGCAGAATGGGCCGCAGAGGTTCAGGAATGGCATGCAACCGATAAGATTAACACTTTGCACAGCGAGTCAGAAAGCGTCAACGATGTGCTTAACAGAGTTTTAACTGGCTTCTTAATGGATCTATGGTTTAGTACCACAGAGAACAAAATTAAGCTATCAGCGATAAGTGTATGGAAAGAATCAAGCGCGGCACTGATTGAAGGTAAAGAAATTAATTCTTATACGCTAAAGAAAAACCCAGAGGATTCTTTGCGAGCGTCTAGAGCGTTAGTGCTATATGACAAACAATTCTTATCAGCCAATGATGACGTTGAAAGTTATAAACGAGCGAGTCAATTTTCAGACCCGCAATTAGCAACACCTCAGTTTTTTGGTAAACATAAAGATAAACAGTTTGATAATAACTTTTTGCTTAATGAAGAATCAGCAAACTTATTAACACAGCGTTATGTTAGTCGCTTTAAGTTTACACCGTATATTAGGCCGTGGACAACAGAAGAAAGATTTTTAACTTTTAAAACTGGTGACGTAATAGATATAAGCGCAGAATCAGAGCAATCATTTGACGGTTTGGCTTCTGATAATTTACGCGCACAGATAACAAAGATTAATCCAAAGTATACAAATAGCGGTAGGTATTACGATGTTACTGCTATGACATACGAGCCGGCGTTTAACACAGGCACAGAGATTATACTTACATCTACGTTAACGAGTATTAACTTGTTCACACTAGCCGGTGCGCCATCACAAGACGTTGAAATAGTTTATATACTTGATGGCGGTAGGTCACAAGGTAATGTATCAATCAGGGCCGGTGCGTTTACTGCCGGTTCTAAGATTATAATTATTATGGTTAATGGTTTTGACGGTCAAGCAAGCGGCGGCAATGGCGGTAGAGGTGAGAGCATTTTATGGGATCAGGAAAGCGGTTCTATAATAGTTACCGGTCCACCTCAAAACGGTCAGAACGGCGGCACAGTTTACGATGCTCAAGGGATTGACACTGATATTTATTTTAGTGGTGCAACACCTTCGACTAGTTACCCAATAGCTAACGGCTTTATGAGAGCGCCTAGTGGTGGTGATGGCGGGTTTAGTTATACAGGTATTAACCCTAATTTTGTTTCTGGTGATGGCGGTAATGGTGGTGACGGTAGGCTCCCAGGCTCAGGCGGAAACCCAGGTGATGCAGAAGGCTCAAGAGCTTCACAAGGTGTTGCAGGTACTAACGGTGAGGTTGACGGCACTGGTACTGGTTGGGGAAATGCGGGTACAAACAATGGCGCAAGCGGCGGAGCGGCCGGTAGTGGTATACTAGACAGCGGCGCAACAACAGTTAACTTATTTGCTGATGGCGATTTAGCAACACGATATATCAATGGTAACGGGAATCATTAAATGAAGACTTATAACAACAGCGTAGTATTACGTAATGATGGTATCGACCCATCAACAACAAATGCAGACCTTAACGCCGGTACAGGTGTTAACATTACAGTGAGAATCGCGAGCAATCCTGTTGCCGGTGAGGGCGCTCTGGCGTCTATCTTTAATGTTGCAGATGTTGCTATTGCTAACCCAATGCAAACAGATAACCAAGGTAACTACACGTTTAAAGTAACTGATGGCTTTTATGATATTGTCATCGCCGAAGGCACGGCAGACGAAACAATAATTGCGGCAGAAGATATTTCAGGGATTATTGACAATCTATCAATGCCTTATATTTTTGATACTGTTGCAGAATTCAAAGCAAGTTTGATAGAATTTCCAGACGGTAAAACTATACACCTAAATGATCGTGATGCTGATTTTATTAAGATAACTGGTACTGGTACGGCTAACACATTTAATATTATTGCTAGTACATCAATTGATCAAAGTATAGTTGCACTAGAGAGCGCTAGAGGATGGAATGGTAAAGCATTTGGAATATCAAGCAGTAACCCTGATAATACCGATGCTTTTAATTCATGGATGACTGTTGTAAATGACAGATCTAACGGCTCAACTCTTGCCACAATAACAAGTAGTAGAGATAAAAAATTCCCACATTCAAGTACGTTGATTATTCCTGAAAATGTGCAGCTAGTTGGCAATTCAGGGTTTGAGTGCGCTTTTATAAAGACATCTGATGTCATAGGCATTATATTCAAAGGTCGAATTTTAACAGGGATTGGCTCGCTAGCTGATACGTCATTAGCAACAAATACAAACGATGGTATACAAATAGAAACACTAGCTAAATTTTATATTAACGATATTATGGGCGGCGATGTTTCTGGCGCTGAAGGAAATATGGGCCATGGGCGAGATGGCGTAAGTTTGCGAAAAGGAAACAACGGGTTTATCGGTCAAGTTAGAGCAGTATCAAACGGAAGAAGGGGCTTTTTCTCTGATTCGTTCTCTATAGACGACAATGCAATAACTTACGGGGCGATGGACGTTAGGGGTAATGTTGAAAACGGCTTTCACTTAGATTCTGGCTCTAGCTCATCAGACATAACAAGATCTAATGCGAATTATGGCGGATTAATAACCAGTCAAAATAATGGCGGTATAGGTATATTCATTGGCTCACAACAAAATATAATAACCGTGTATTCTGAGGCTAACGGTACTGGTTCTGTTGTGTTTGGCGCTAATAGCAGAAGCAATGTGATTCACTGTGTAGAAGGACAGCTAACAAGCGATTCAGGTTCAAGAAATAAATTTACAGGTGCAAATGATAACGGTGATTTTAGAGCTTTTTCGACAGTAGAAAGAACACATGAACTAATTATAGATAAAAATGTTTTTGGGGGTAGATTGTCACTTACACAGACAGCTGACTTGTTATTTCAGGAGCTTTTTGACGGTTCGAGTAGCGACATGACTATAGAAGCAAAACATGTTAATGATAGGATTATAAGCAGAACTGTAGCGAGCGGTACTAAATCTCGATATATAGGCCACACATATATCGACCCATCCGTCATAACAATATCGACAGCAGGGACAACAGTTGTATCAGCAGATTCGCCAAATATACTTGCTGACGCGACACTAGGTGATATTGTTATAACAATAAACAGCGGTAATGTTATTCCTGGGCTTAAATATTTTGTAAAAAAACTAGATTCTAGCGCTAACCTAGTTAAGATTCGTATTGATAATGTCACTAATAGAATAGATGGAAGTGAGGTTGTGCTTAACGCTCAGTATGACGGCGCTGTAGTATTAATAACATCATCAACAATTGGCACTTTGTACTCTAAAACATAGAAAACAAAAACTATAACTAAACTAAAAGCGGTAACAAGGAAGTTACCGCCATACAAGGCAATCAAATGAAACCATACAAAGTAGTAAAAGCGTCAGGGTTAATACTATACGTCTTAAACAAATTAGAATGTATAGGTTGGACAAGCGCATGGAATGTTATCTATTTACACCCCGACCATATTGATAACAATAGTCTAATCAAACATGAGCAATGCCACGCTATGCAGATGCAACGTGATGGTAAGTTATGGATGATAACTAAATACACTTACTATCTTATTAAACATGGTTATAAAAATAACCCCTACGAGATAGAAGCAAGAGAGGCAGAAAGCAAATGAGCAAATCATTAGTAGCAACACTGACAAGTTTGAGAACAGATTTAGATCTAGCCATGTTAGAAATACAAGCGCTAAAAAATAAAAAAGTACCGGTAAAGAAAGACGAAGACATTAGTGGTAAAATAGAAGCTATTGTTACAGAAGAATTTGTTAATAACTTATACAGGACTAAATAATGGCGCATATTACATTAACTGGCGTATTACTAGACCCCACCGGAGAATTTTCGGTTGGTGATAAAGTAAGATTTACGCACAAAAGCACAACAGGCGAGACAATCAAAACCGCTACCTCAGAATTAACCATTGGGCCAACAGGCGCATACAGTGTTAATCTAGAATACGGCCTAGTGCTAGTGGAATATAATGACGTTAGGCGCAGACAATACCAGAATCTAGGTGTCGCAACTGTTAACGCTAGTAACCCTGCCACGAGTATCCCTGAGCTGTTAAACGCATTAGTGCCAGTATCAAGCGCTGAGCTTATCGAGTTTCAAACAATACTAGCGGATTGTGTTACAGCTAAAGATGCGGCAGTTGTTGCTAAAGACGAGGCAGAAGCGGCAGCGGCTACACTTGATCTAATTGCTAATTTATCACAGGCGTATATCTTCGATACTGTTGCAGATATGAGTGCTAGTGCAATAGTATTTCCAGATGGAAAAATGATCCAAGTTAATAACGGTGTTCAAAGTCGGGATAGGGCGCAAGCTGAGTTTATAATTAGATTGCCATCGCACACGCCCATACTAGGGGATATTTTACTTAACACTGGCTACTATGCGGAAGTACATCGACCTAGTGATAGTGTAATAACAAGATGTTCAATGATAAATAAAATAAAATCATCATCAAGCTTAATTAAAAAATATTATAAAGCCTCTGGCGGTGAGTTTTTTGTTGGCTATATCTTTGGGGGTCATCCGAATCAACCAAGACAAACCTCTGGTTCTTATAGCACTGTCATCGAATGGATGTTTAAACGAGATTCTGACGGACTATATTTAATAAAAAAAGCAACTTCCGGCTTTGTTGAAACTCTAGAAGTTATTCAACCCGAAATAACCTCTAACGGAACTTTTATAACATCTTCATCCCCTAATTCTTTTACCGCAACCATAGGCGATAAGTTTAGTGGGTTATTCTCTGGAACTGATTTTATATTTAAACATTTTGCTGATAATAGGGGTGGTATTTGGAAATTCACACTGTCAAACGGTCTATCAAAAACAATAAGCACATTTAGATCTCCCAATGAAATAGCAAGTGTTACTGTTTTTGATAACTTAGTGTATTCTAATTATACATTTGAAGCTGAGTTTATGGGGGATGATCCATTGAATGCACCGAGTGGTGGAACTTCAAGAGGTTGGCTATATTACACGCCAGGAAATGCAAGTGAGCAACCAATAAGTAGATTTGACATAGTAGGTGTGAGCGCTATTGGTGCTGTAAATATATCCTCAGATCAATCAATTAACGATTTTGCAATAAAAGCCAGATTGAGTGGCACAGCTGACGCTTACAATTGGGTCCCAGAACACTCATCAATTGGCAGCGCAACAAACATAACAAGTGAAATTTTTGTCGACGGTGAGATTGCATCAAGTGCGTCAATTGTCAATTCAGTTCCATTAAAAGAAGTTCGAGAGGTTGTTATAAACTCAGTTTTTAACGCTGAAAACCCCGCAACAGCAACGACAGCGCTATGGAGACATTACATATCACACACAATAAATAGTAACGGAGTGCGAATAAATAATAGATTAGTGTTTCAGGCTAACACCGATGTTGAAATAGGATATCTAGCTCTTTTAGGTGCTGACGTTACAAAGCTTGATAGAATATCATATAATAATAACACCGAAGTACCAACATCAATAGTAAATCACTCTGAATTATTTAATTCAACTAGTTCAGTAGCATTGACAGGTGCATTTGATTCTAGCCTTGGTATATATCATGGAATCGGAATTGATGCAGATGCTAATAGCTCTGGTCAAATAAATACACCTTGGCAAGCAAACTATCTAAATCTAAAAACATTTAGAAATGATTCTGTTAATAAAATATATTGGCGTTTTGGTGAGTTTTTAACAATACCCGCAGGAACAATTATAACATCGACTGCAACACACTATGCAGCAAGTAATATTAATGGCCATTTAGCTATATAGCCAATTAAAATAAAAGCGGTAACAAGGAAGTTACCGCCACACTTTTATCTAACCGATTGAACCGCAAGAAATGCCGACAGGTATATCAAAATTATATCTATAATGACACTTCACACCCGCTGTTAATCCTTTTTCTGCTTGTGGTATCTTACCTATTATCTTAGAAACCTTGTCGCTTCTATAGCCTGTTAGCTTGCTAATACTAATGGTATTGTGTGTATAGGGTTTAGACTCCATCAGTATCTTTCTTATCTCAGATTCCTGACTCATTTTCGTAGGTCGAACAAGACCAAACAAGGCTTTAGTAGATACGACAAAGCACTTCTTAACGCCAGTCTGCTCCATTGTTTCTTTAATTGTATAACCGTCAAGCATCATCTTAACAACTGTACTCAACTGCTTATCACAATTAGCTTTAGAATGAGCGCGTAGGCTCGCATTACTACCCCGTTCAATCATGGCATCAATATCCTGCGCTGTGTATTCTGTTTTGGCTGCTGACCCTGGTGTCTTATTCATAGCGTAAATTGCTTTTAACATCATAGTCATTACACGCACCACTTTAAGTAAGCTAAATCTAAGCAAATAATAATTGCGGCTATAATGTATACTTTTTTAGTTTGATTATTCATTATTTTTTCTCATTTGTTTTATGTAAATTAAAATAGCTAGATGCTCGCCATCGTCAACGTAATACTCTTTGCGCTTACGTCCTAGCTCAAGGTTTTTAGCCCTGAGCTTTTTAACTCTTTCGTTACTCAATTAATCACCTTATTTCGTTTCGATGTGGTAATACTAAACTCATGTTTCCGGTAATACAACCTTTAATTCAATTGAATTTAAAATATGTTAAAATAGATAAAACAATGAGGTGATATTATGTGGGCATTATTAGCGAGCAGCATCGGTAAAATATTTACTAGCTGGGTAGATTTAAAGAAAACAAAGAACGAAGCGGAAGCGGCGTACCACATGAAGGCTTTGAGTGGTGAACTTGATTGGGATATTGAAGCGCAGAAGCAAGCGCAGTATTCTTGGAAAGATGAGTTTATAACAGTAGTTTGGTTCTCTCCATTAATCGTAGCTTGGTTTGATGAAGACAAAGCACTTGCTTGGGTGAACTTTGCTCAGGAAATGCCATACTGGTATCAGATAGGGATGTTTGGAATTATAGCGGCCTCGTTTGGCTTGCGCTGGTATTTCAAGTCACAAGCCTTTAAAGTTTCTAAATAATTATTTTCTGGTGGTTAGCGCTTCCAACATTTCTAAATATGTTGGATCGTTAGTTTCATTATACTTGCGCTCGTAGTATTCTTGCTCTGATTCTATGTTCATTTGTTTATC
>Ga0256371_100020_pt1 | contig 35202 bp, 35 predicted proteins | sample SI3MviralmetaG_FD_190079 | JGI IMG/M metagenome (GOLD analysis project Ga0256371, IMG submission 190079) | Sea-ice brine viral communities from Beaufort Sea near Barrow, Alaska, United States - SI3M | ecosystem: Environmental > Aquatic > Marine > Coastal > Brine | place: USA: Alaska | collected...
CTAGCTAGTATCTGCAAAGCTTTCTTCTTAATTTTTAAGTGAATAGTGAGTGCACACTAGTTGGAATTAATTTTATTAATTTTATTAATTTTATTAATTTTATTAATTTTATTAATTTTATTAATGTTGTTTTGTCTTGGTCAAAAACTTATGTTTAGACCGAGCGTGGTTATGAAACATGACTTCCAAACATTTTTACGAGTTTCCCTAATGTACACGAAAATTATTAGCATCAGCGAGGCTCAAACGCGGAGGAGTGCGAGAAGCACTATAATTGAAAAGCCAACTTGCTTATCCCATTGTGCGGTTTGTCCAAAAACCAGAATGATTATTCATATCGGAGCTGATGCTTACATCGAACCGAACAGAATTGTAATAAATGACCAACATTCGCGGATCTCTAATCCTATGTTTCGGGTGTTGTGCGCCTTTAACGATAATGAAGGAACAATATTGAGTAGAGACTATTTGTTAGCCTATGGCTGGGGATTAGGCAATGTAACTAAAAATAATGTGACTGTTGCCATATCTGAGTTGCGAGGCTTACTGTCAAAAAGTAGTGATTTGAAAATAATAACTATCCACGGAAAGGGTTATCGGATGGTCAGCAAGAATAGAGGTATATAAAAGTGAAAACAATCGAGTCAATATCCATCTCACATGAGAAAATAAATTATATTGTGTACCCGAGAGTTGAATTAATCACCGACTGTATGTCAAAAAAACGCCCTATTTATGAGGTTTTATGTCTTGTAATGGAAGGTGATTCACAGATGTGTCCCACGCATTTTTTTGCTGAGTTGAGCAGTCGTGAAACCTACATAATTTATCGCCACGCATTAGAAAATCTAAAAAAACAAACAGCTTCTGCAATATCGCTCAATGTAAATATTAATTTTTTAAAGTCATGTTACGTTGAAATGCTTTTATCAGAATTTGGCAGCGACACGATCATATTAGAATTAGTCGAAAGTAGTCCCTTACATTTAATAATTCAAATTCAAGACCGGTTAAATGAAATTAGAAAAAATCCGAGAGTTCGCATCTGGCTGGATGACTTTGGGACAGAGCGGTCAAATTTTGATGTCATGAATGTGATAAATTTTGATGGTGTAAAAATGTCAAAGGAGCTTTTCTGGGATTTACATAAAAACGACCAAACTTTGTTAAAACACATGATCAAAATGATGAAAAGAAAGTCTGAAAACGTCATAATTGAAGGCGTTGACAGTTTTGAAAAGTATATTTTTTGCAAAGAACAGCAGTGTCTTATGCAAGGGTACTTCTTCAATGAAATTAAAAATAGTGCCGTTTCCTGATTATGAATTCGCAATTACACCAAACTACGTTGAGTCTAATATCGTTGATACAGGTTTATCAACGAGTTAGTGGTGACAACGAAAAGATAAGGTGCGCGGTGACATTTTCTCAATTACTTAAGATGGAAGGTGTTCGAGCATCAAGTGCAAAACAAAAGCTACGATTCTGCTCCGAGGCTGTTGAAGCGATTGCATCGGTTGTTAATTCAAGCAACTTTAACCTTACTAAGGCGGCGCAAATTGCTCCGCTCCTAGAAAGGGACGAAATCGATTTTATACAAGACATGTTGCTAAGCGATGATTTGCATGACAGTGAGTATGATAGTAACCCAGCAGATAATAAACGCTTTAGACATTATGGTACTTGAGTTTTTGTGTTTAACCGTTTTTCTTAAGTGTAGTTATAGTAAACAACAAGCCCAAAATGTTGGAATTACCCAATAAGTGTGACACCTCCAAATATCTCAAGCAGATTAATGCTTGAGTGTTCCGTTGCCTCGAGTTTACTAATAATTGAGGTAAAGCTCATGTTAAAACCCAATCAAAATGTTTATTTGGACTAAACCATAGCCAGTGCATTATAAAAAGAAAAATAGAAGTCGGATCTCGTTGTGTTAGAAATTGCGGCCTTGACCATCAAGACATTTATGTGGTTTTTTTCGCTCCATTACTGAGATTTTTGGTATGGGGTACTAGTACTAAAAAGCGAAGAGAAATTATTGAGTTAACTGTAAAACGAAAATAATGATAAAAATTTCCGACCGTCGGACTTAGGCGCAAAGAGCCAATTTCTTGCAAATTCATTATTGTCCATTTTCGTTTATTTGGGCTAGTTGGGCTATCCGCAAGATCTGCGTTCTAAATCGTAACTCATCACATTTTTATAGTACTTAAGCTTGGCTTTCTCAGTTTTAATATTGATGAGGTTTTGACAACGTCTGAGTACAATAAATCACGAATTACAAGATATTTCAGTCACGAATAATGGTGCATTCGCACAAAATAAGTGACAAGCGGATTTCTTGCCACCGTCTTTTATTTTGGCTCAAAACAAGGTTAAGCAATATTCTTATCAAAAATACGCTGTTGTGGTTTGGCCATCAAAAATACATACCAAGTACCTAAAATAGCGCCTCTAAATGCAAGAAAGCTGAGCAGTGCGACCCATAGACCCGCATTTCCCATGTCTACAACAAACCACCAAGTTAAGAAAAATCCAAATACAGCACTAATTATCATGGAGTCGCGCATTGCTTTACCCTTACTTAACCCTACAAATACGCCGTCAAATAGAAAACACCAGTGCGCAACAAGCGGCAGCAGGATCATCAGCCCTAGATAGGTTGATGCTTCCTTTTGCAAAGCAGTTTGGTTGGTCAGTAACTGAATAATTTGGCTACCGTACTGCCAAAATACAAGCGCATATACCACCGCAAACAAGCTAGACCAGAGCAGGCCTACTTTGACATGATACGCCAACGCCATTTGATTTTTTTTGCCTTTCTCTTCGCCAACGAGGGCTTCAACTGCATTCGCAACCCCATCCAACCCCAAGGCAATCAGTGCAAAAAACTGCATTAATATTGCGTTAGTTGCGGCCACTTGTGCTCCCATAGCCGCGCCTTTAAAAACAATGAATGCGAGAGTGAGTTGCAATGCCAAGTTGCGCAATAAAATATCAGAATTAAGGGTTAATAGAGGCTTCAGAGAGAGCCATTTTAACCAAATTGATTTAAATAATGTCATGTTAATTAGGCTCTTTGTCGCCAACAGCGAAAACCCTAGAAGTGCAAACTCAGCCACAACGGTTGCTGCAGCGACCCCCTTAACACCCCAGTCAAATACAAAGACAAACAAAAGACTAAAGATAATGTTGATGACATTGACCGCTAGCTGCAGCATTAACACTGTTTTGGTTTTTTGCTGACCTATTAACCAACCCACTAAGGCCATATTGGCAAGCGCTGCTGGCGCACCCCATATTCGTACATTAAAGTAGGCTTGTGTGCTTTCGGATAGAAGTTGTGAGGATTGTGAAAAATACAAACCGGCATTCAAAATGGGCGATTGTAGTAATATAAAAAGAAAACCCAGAACTATTCCTAAAGAGACACCTTGCACGAGTACTTTTGTGCGCCTTTCTTGTTGCAGAACTGCAATATCACTGCGACCTGCTTGAGCACTTAACCCAGTGGTAGACATCTTTAAAAACCCGCAAATCCAATACAGTTGGGTTAAAATGAGCGTACCAATAGATGCTCCTGCCAGATAGTGTGTCGCATCCATATGACCTAAAATAGCAGTGTCAACCAAGCCCAATAAGGGTGTCGTAATATTCGCCAAAATGAGAGGGATAGCCAAGAAAAACAAGTGCCAAACATGCGGTTTCCGTCCGCTGTACTCTGTTTGTTGCACCATGCTTTTAGTTACCTTTTGCGATATGCTTAATTATTAAAAAATAGCATGTAAGATTAACGTCATTAACCGGAGCGAGCAATGATTAATGCCTTTTTGAGCAAATACAAAACAGCGCAATTAGCGCTTGGGTCGATTATCATTTTAGGCCTAGGCTTTTCAACCGATGCCGCTCAAGCAGATATGCCAGAGTCAGTTATAGAAGGATCACAGAAATCAGTTGTCGTCTTAGCCCAAGGAAAGCAAGGCCTTATCGCTACAAAAGAGGTTAGCCTTGCAGCGCGCAGCACTCAAAATAGCTTCGTTATTCTGATGTACCATCATGTCAGCTCGCAGACGCCAAGAAGCACGTCAGTCTCGCCGGAGGAGTTTGAGAAGCATATGGCTTACTTGTCCGAGTATCATAGTGTTATTTCATTAGAAGCCGCATTAGATGGCCTTAATAACCCTAACTCACTTCCGGAGCGTGCAGTGGTTATCACATTTGATGATGGATTTAAAAATATATTGGAGAACGGCCACCCAATTATGAGGAAGTATAAGTTTGAATATACGATTTTTATTAATCCTGCTCAAATCGACTTATCGAATACTCAATTGTCTTGGAAAGAGGTAAAAAAAATGAGTAAAGAAGGTGTCACTTTTGCAAATCACACACTTGATCATTTGCATTTACTCGACAGACACCCAAATGAAAATAAGCTTAATTGGTTGGCTCGGGTTAAGCAAAATATTAACGTGGCTGAAGAAAAATTGAGCGCGCAACTGGGTTATTCAAAAAAATGGCTAGCATACCCATTTGGCGAATTTGACTCTGACCTCAAAGCGATGTTGAAGGAGATGGGCTATATTGGCCTAGGGCAACATTCCGGCGGCGTAGGAAAATTCAGTGATATGCAATCGCTACCTCGTTTTCCAGCAGCAGGACGTTACGCTAACCTTGATACATTGCGTACCAAAATTAACAGTTTGGCAATGCCAGTAACTGCAGTAAGGCCACATCGTTATGTAATGGGAATAGAAGAGACCATTGGTGAAGTACAGATTGATGTTTTACTAGATGATATTAGATTTAATCGCATTGCCTGTTTCTTTGACGCAGACTCATTGCCGGTAACACAAACTGAAAACGGTTTTAGTATCAATATCAAGAACCCATTTTACCCTGGTCGAACGAGAGTAAATTGCACAGCCCCGAGTGTGGAGCAAAGCGATAGATTTTATTGGTATTCAATTCCATTTTTTACCCCCAAACAAAATGGGACCTATCTTGATTGAGCCAGCGGCAATATTGTAAGCGTCCGTTTGTCACTAAATACGCAATAGCATTCTAGAGAATGTTTGTTGCGTTGCTTCAAATCTGGTTTGCTTTATTTCAACGAAACCCGCCTTTAAGTAACATTGAACCGCATCATTTTTGACTATATCGACATCTAAAATAAGCTCGCACTTAGTTTTTTCCTTTGCTTCATGTATAACGTGCGAAAGAAGCTCGCTAGCGATACCTTTGCGCCGGCTGTTTTGTGCAACCGCGACGTGGCCAATACAAATTTGATAAGGCGTTGGTGCAGGAAAGCATTCATCAACAGCTTCTTTGTAGGCAAGAAGATGTATAATTTGGTTTGGTTCCAAAAACGCGGTTAAAGAAGAAATCGTTCCTTTTTGAAAGACAGCTGGCATCACGCTAAGCCATGAGGCGCATATCCCCCCTACTTGGTTATCTTTTTGTGAGGCAACCCAATGATAGTTAGCACTAAACTGGCCGTGAGGTTGATTGCAAGCTTTTGTTAAATAGGCTTTAGATAAAAGCTCACCACCGAATAAAAAACTAAGTAATTTATTTTCAGAGGCGAATATCAGCTCCGCGATAGCTGCTGACTGCAACAATTGACCACGTTGAATAACCACTTAAAACATTGCCTTTATCCTTGCTTAAGCAGTATTGGAACATCTTCCTTTAATTCTTGCATATCGCTAATTGAGAGTTGACCAAGCTCCTGCTTCGGCTTGAATCGCCCAACTACATTTCCATCAGGATTGATCACAACAATTGAAGCACTATGATCGACTAAATAATTTGGATTACTCATATCATCACTCATAGCGTACATCATGCCCATACTGCGCACCAGCGGGAATAACTGATCATGAGGGCCCGTGCTAGCAATAAAGTCCTTGTTGAAATAATTAATATATTCGTTTAAACGCGCCGTCGTATCTCGTCTTGGATCAACTGACAAAAACCAAATTTGTAGTGGTGTAGTTGAAGCTTGTTGCACTAGTTCTGGATAGATTTTGCTTATTTCTGCTAGTGTGACAGGACAAATATCAGGACAAAATGTATAACCTACAAATGCTAGGGTCCATTTCCCGTTAAGGTCTGCATTAGTCATTGCTTGGTTATTATGATTTGTGAGAACAAAGTCATGTAAAGCGCGTGCTTGTGGATACCAGCTCATATGTTTAGTTTGTTCGCTGAGTGGTTTTTTTATACCGTTAGGTGGCGCAATGGTAACTGCCAAATAAATCCCAAAGATTAAAGAAACAAGCGCGGCAACAGCTACTATTTTATTTTGATTCATATTGACAAACTCTCATTCAGGAAATACATAAAGGCCTACAAGCATAGACCTCAACATAACAGAATAATTTATAAAGGAATGTAGTGGTCAGCAAGCAACACTACAAATAAAATCATGAGATGTAGTATGGAAAATTTGAACGTATCCATCGCTGTTGTTTCAGTTGGTTTATACTTCAACTTTATAGCGTAATACATGAATCCAGCATTCAAAATAGTAGAACCAACAAGGTAAATTAACCCACTCATATCGACCAAATAAGGCAGGAAACAAACTAGGCACAGTAACACCGTATATAACAACACACAGGTTTTGGTAAAAGCAATACCATGGGTCACAGGTAACATGGGTATTTTCGCTTTGGCATAGTCTTTTTCACGGTGGATAGCTAAAGCCCAAAAATGCGGAGGTGTCCAGGTAAATACAATTAAGACCAATAACAAGGCGTAAGCATGTATATCGCCCGTTACCGCTGTCCAACCCAAGAGTGGAGGCGCTGCGCCTGCTAAACCACCAATGACAATGTTTTGTGGTGTCGCTCGCTTTAGATACGAAGTATAAATAAACGCGTAACCAACAAGGCTAGCTAACGTTAACCATGCGGTTAGCATATTGACGAACAATGCCAAGGAAACAAAGCCGATTGCACCGATAACAAAAGCAAAAATTACAGCTCGTTTTGGGGAAACTTTACCTGTTGCAACAGGACGATTAAAGGTTCGAGCCATTAGACTGTCGATTTTGTGATCAACAACATGATTAATGACGGCGGCGGAAGATGAGAGTAAGCCAATACCTAACATGCCAAAAACCAATACTTGCGGATCAATCCAAGTTTCTGTGGCAAGACACATACCAACCAACGCTGTGAGCAACAACAGCATTACAACACGAGGTTTGGTCATTTCATAATAGTCATGCCATGTGGCTTGACCGCGGATCGCTTTGGAAGCAATAGCTTGTTGGCTCATGCGCTTCTCCTTAAAAAATTGAATACAGTAAACTCAGTCATGCTAATACTTCCGATACATTGTGTAGGTGAGGAGGACCATGACGAGTAATAAACAGGCGGCAACCGCGTTGTGCAGAACAGCAACTGTTAGTGGCAGGCTATAAATAACGTTGCTTACGCCCAACAATACTTGAACTCCTAATATGAGCGTCATAATAGTTGCGAGTCGTTTAATTAAACCTGATGAAGAGCGGGTATAAATTGTAATCGCTAACCAACACAAATAAATAAACGTAATAATGGCACCTATTCGATGCATAACGTGCATGGTGGCGCGCTCCTGATAGTCATGCACACCAAATTCATAATTGTGAGCGATAGGAACACTGAAAGCGCCGGCGATATCCAAATTACCAAACCAATCACCTTCGCAAATAGGCAGCTCGGTGCAAGCAAGCGACGCATAATTGGCGCTCGTCCAACCGCCAAGGGCAATTTGCCAGACTAAAACCGCAATGCCCAGTGCCGCAAACTTCGCTAAGCGTCGCACTTGTATGTCCCCACCGGGAATACGATAAGGCGTTAGTCGCAAATAGAGCAAGAATAAACAAGACAGAACAGTAAACCCACCGAGTAAATGCCCCATAACAACAACGGGTAATAGATTGAGAGTGACCGTCCACATGCCCAAAGCCCCTTGAAAACAGACCAAAACTAATATTAGGAATGGGAGTTTCACAGGGCCAGCTGAACCACGCATCTTTTTTACTAAAGAAGTAAAAAATATCACGACTATTAAAAAGCCCAAGCCCGCAGCAAAATAGCGGTGGATCATTTCGTTCCATGCTTTTTCGGCTTCTACTGGTCTTTCAGGGAAAGCTTGATTTGCACGCTCTACTAATTCCTCAGATTGAGGAACCAGCAAGGTCCCGTAACAACCGGGCCAGTCTGGGCAACCTAAACCTGCATCCGTCAGACGCGTATAAGCGCCAAGGACAATGACTAATAGTGCTAAAAATATGCTTGCGAGCACCAACTTCTTCATTATTCGTATATCCTGTTCTAACCGATCCGAGACAATTTTAATAATTTTCGGAGGTCCGCTAAAATGTCGCGACTATCCATAATTGCTTGTTCACGTTCGAGTGTGGTGTCAAATCTGAGTACCACATTACCCAACGTATCGACTAAGAAAATACCATTATTACCGGTTTGTTTAAACAAATTATTAACATTATTTAGGTTCGTTTTTAACAATTTACCAAAAGTAGTTATTTCAAGGTTTTTTACCGCTTTTACGTCACTATTTTCAGTCACAACAAAGACAGCATCGACCCTGTCCATCTTACGGCCAAGCGCTGTGCGAACTTGGCTAATACTAAAAATGGCGTTTTCACAAGCCGCATCACAAAGATCCGGAACTATATAGGCTAAACGCCAATGTGGCTCATCACCCTCAATGATAAACAAAGATCCTGCTTCAATAATCGGGTCTAACAATTGGCCTTTATTAGTCGCACCTTTATTGAACCATTCGTTTTCCAATGCAAGCTTTGCGAGTATGACTGGGAGAGTAAAAACAAGGATAAGTGCCACAGCGGTAATTTTTTTTGATTTTTGTTGCATGTTAATTCTCTTTATTATTGTTAGTTTTAAATAGCTTCATCAAGCTGAGGAGATAGATTGTCAGTGCTGCGATACCTAGGCCAAACCATTGCACCGCATAACCTAAGTGTTTCTCAGGACTCATCACGACAGGTTGCCAATTGCGTACAAATTCTGAATTCAGTTCAGGTGCTAAGTTGACCACAAAAGGAAAAAGCTTTCCTGATTGTAAAAGACCCGTCGCACGCAAATGCGGTTGGATTTGTACCACATCTATTTGTTGCAGCAATGCCGGAAACTGACCGACCGCCATATTAGTTTCAGATACCATTCTATTGATTGATGGATAACTCACAACACCAGTAAAATTTAGGGATTGATTGCTAAATAAAGCCCTTGCCTCAGCTGTCACTTCAGGTAGTTGACCGCGTATACCATTGCCCCTTAGCCAACCAAAATTAGCGAGTACAATATCACCATCCATGGTTATTATCGGCACCACTAGTTCATACCCGATACTACCTGCCACTATCTTGTTGTCGATAAAAAACAAACTGTCCATTTGAGCAGTCCCAGCAAAACTGACTGGAAAGTCTTGAATATCAACATCACTATTATTACTAACTGTGTGCTCGGTCAATAGCTCGGAAAGCTTATAAGGGCTATTCGATTGCCGCTCGCTAATTTGCGTCAGACGAGTGTCTTTTTGCGCTTTTCGTTCTAATTGCCAAATACCTAGACCAAACATAATGACAACACACAATAAAGTGATTATGGTAGGTAGTATAGGAAGTTTTCGAATCCACATATTCTTATAATGACCTCTCAAAATCCTTTAAACTCTATAATCGAGTGAACTACTATATAGGAAGTGTGCAAGTGTTATACGTAAAATTGGCAATTGGTGGGCTACTCATTTTTATGATATTCAGTCTCTTTCAAGCAATGGTAAGCATGCTGAAAAATGACCAAGAGAAAAACATGTCCAAGTATATCGGTCGACGTGTGCTCGCGTCCGCGCTCATCATTGGGCTTATCCTAGTTGCCTTGGCAACCGGTATCATCCAACCCAACCCAAAACCCTATTAGTTTACGTGTGTAACGCCAGGCTATTATAAAAAGCTAACAAATACAGCCTAATCGCAACTGCAAAGGCCATCTCTTTTGAAATGGCCTTTTTTGTTTTTATAAAATATAAACAAAGAAGAATAACATTACCCAAACAACATCAACAAAGTGCCAATACCAGCTACCAGCTTGAAATGCGAAGTGTTCTTTGGGCGTAAAGTGGCCCTTCCAACATCTAAAGAACAACACAATAAGTATGATCGTTCCCAGAGTAACGTGCATCCCGTGGAAACCGGTTAGCAGAAAAAATGTATTACCGTAAACACCAGAATCAAGCTTCAAGCCTAAATCGACATAAGCGTGAATATATTCTTGTACTTGCAAGACGACAAAAATACTGCCTAATACGATAGTGGCACCAAGAAGCAACATTAGTTGTTTTCTTTTTACTTGTTCCAAACCAACATGTGCGTAATGCAGTGTTACTGAAGAGGCTAATAATAAGGCCGTGTTATAAAGCGGAAGTCCAGTCCAAGGCATAGCTTGAGTTGAAGCTTCACCTGTTGTTATTGCATCAGCAGGTGTCGTTAACAAAGGCCACGTAGCTTGAAATCCATTCCATAAAACGTCGTTAGTGCTCGCATTATTAGACGCACCGCCTAACCATGGAATACTGATGGTTCGAGCATAAAATAAAGCACCGAAGAAGGCGGCGAAGAACATGACTTCAGAGAATATGAACCATGCCATGCCTTGTCTATAGGAGCGACTTAGCTGCGCACTGTAAAGACCACTCATAGATTCATCGATTTGGTTTTTAAACCAGCCCACGAGCATAACTAGCAATAAGGCAAAACCTGCCATGAGAATGTAGAAACCATAACCGCTTTTGTCTCGGGTAGTTTCGATGACAAAATTGCCAGCGCCAACTGCGATTAAAAACAATGCTACTGCACCAATTATTGGCCAGATGCTTTGTTCGGGTACATAATATTTTTCGTATTGTTCTTGAGCCATTTTATTCTCCATTAGCTATTGTTCATGGCAACGACTGCATCGGGTTTTACCGTTGCGGATATGTCATATAGCGTGTACTGCAATGTTAAAACTGTAATATCTTTGGGAAGTTGTGGGTCAACATAAAACTTCATTGGCATTAATGCTTCTTCTCCCGCCTTTAGCGGTTGATGTTTGAAGCAAAAACACTCTGTTTTATTGACATACAACGCTGCCGTTCCAGGTGATATTGAGGGTATAGCTTGTGCGATAATGTCGTGGTCAGTAGGGTTTCTAACATAAAACTCAACTGCCCCCATTTGTCCTGGGTGTAGTCGAATATCCGCACTTCGTGCCTCAAATTCCCAAGCCATACCAGAATGCGTTCGCGTGATAAATTCGACTTTTACGGTCCTAGACTCATCTATGACAACTGATTCATAAACCGCCGCTTCGTTTGAGGGCTTTCCATTTAGGCCCGTAAGGTCGCAAAAAACATCATACAAAGGAACTAACGCAAAACTGAATCCCAACATACCGATAACCACAAACACGAGTTTTTTCGCCGTTTTGGCGTTTTCTGCTGCCATCTGAGCACGTGTCTTCGGTATTTGAACATCCGCCGCACGCTCATTTTCAAGCGCAGCATTGGATTTTTCAGTTGTATGTTTAGATTCAGGCTGTTCAGGCATACCTACACTATCCTTGGTTATTTAATAAACGGTGGTGTTTCAAATGTATGGTAAGGCGCCGGTGAAGGAATTTCCCACTCTAAGCCTTCAGCACCTTCCCAAACTTGGTCAGATACTGGTTCACCAATCTTTCTACACGCTTTTATAATTAACACGAGGAAGATTAATTGCGACAAACCAAATGCAAATCCACCGATGCTAACCCATTTATTAATATCGGCAAACTGCAATGCATAGTCAGGAATACGACGAGGCATGCCTGCCAGTCCGACAAAATGCATCGGGAAGAACAAAAGATTAACCGAAATAAGTGAACACCAGAAATGCCATTTACCTAATGTAATGTCGAACATTTTACCCGTCCACTTTGGTAACCAGTAATAAACAGCAGCCATGATGGAGAACACGGCGCCAGTTACCAATACGTAATGGAAGTGAGCAACCACGAAATACGTATCGTGGTACTGGAAGTCAGCTGGCGTAATCGCAAGCATCAGCCCCGACAAACCACCAATCGTAAACAAAACGATAAAGGCGATTGCGAACATCATAGGCACTTCGAACGATAACGACCCGCGCCACATTGTTGCTACCCAGTTAAAGACCTTCACACCCGTTGGTACTGAGATCAGCATGGTGGCAAACATAAAGAACATTTCTGCAGCCACCGGCATACCAGTGGTAAACATGTGATGTGCCCAAACAATGAATGACAATAGCGCAATGGATGCGGTCGCATATACCATAGAGGCGTAACCAAACAGCTTCTTTCGCGAGAACGTAGGAACAATCGCGGAGATAATGCCGAAAGCAGGCAATATCATGATATAAACTTCAGGATGACCAAAGAACCAGAAAATATGCTGGAACATCACGGGATCACCACCACCTGCAGCATCAAAGAAGCTAGTACCAAAGAATTTATCAGTAAGCACCATTGTTACAGCGCCAGCGAGCACTGGCATAACAGCAATCAGTAAGAATGCAGTAATCAGCCAAGTCCATACAAACAGAGGCATCTTCATGTAGGTCATGCCTGGCGCACGCATGTTTAGTATGGTTACGACCACATTAATGGCGCCCATAATAGATGAGATCCCCATTATGTGAACGGAAAACACAAATAAAGCCGTGCTGTCGCCACTGTATTGAGTTGATAGAGGCGCATAGAAAGTCCAACCAAAGGCTGGGCCGCCACCATCCATAAATAATGAAGAAAGCAATATTAAAAAAGCAAATGGAAGGATCCAAAAGCTCCAGTTGTTCATGCGCGGTAATGCCATATCTGGCGCACCAATCATCATAGGAACAAGCCAGTTGGCTAAGCCTGTAAAGGCTGGCATAACGGCACCAAAGACCATGATCAAACCATGTACCGTAGTCATCTGGTTAAAGAAGTGAGGGTCGACTATTTGTAGACCTGGTTGAAATAATTCTGCACGAATGACCATTGCCATTGCACCACCAATCAAAAACATGATGAAAGCAAACCAAAGATAGAGAGTACCAATGTCTTTGTGGTTCGTGGTAAAAAGCCATCTCAAGATGCCTTTTGGAATGTGATGTTCATGATGGGCGTCGTGGCCATCGTCCGAATTATGTGCGTCGCTTACGGTTTCTGTACTCATTTTGATGACCTCCTATTTACCGTTAATCACTAAATTAACATCTTTGGCTTGCACTATGTCACCTGTATTGTTACCCCAAGCATTTCGCTCATAAGTAACCACTGCGGCTATTTCAGACATAGTTAACTGCTTGCCAAATGCTGGCATGTTATTTTTCCCGTTAATGATATAGTCGATATGAACGGGAATATTTTGTTTTTCCATCGCAATTTTACTACCTTTCAAGGCCGGGAACATCGGCGGTAAACCGCCCCCATTTGCCTGGTGGCAAGCAACGCAAGCAGTGTCATACACTTTCTTACCTTGCGTCATTAAGTCTTCCATGCTCATGTTCATAGCAAGCAAGCGTTGTTCTTCTTCGTTTGCTCTTATCGCTGCGGTTTCTTGCTCTTGTAACCATGTGCTATATTCAGCGGGTCCTTTTGCAATCACAACGATCGGCATAAACCCATGGTCTTTGCCACATAATTCAGCACACTGACCACGATAGATACCCGGTTCATTTACATTCGTCCAAGCCTCATTAATAAAACCAGGGTTAGCGTCTTTTTTAATTGCAAAGTCAGGAACCCACCATGAATGAATAACGTCATCAGACGTAATCAAGAATCTGACCTTTTTGCCGGTTGGGATGACTAAAGGACGATCTACTTCTAATAGATAGTTTTCGCCTTTAGTGAATTTGTTATGAATTTGCTCTTGCTGAGTTGCCAGCAGAGAAAAGAATTCGACCTCTGGATTGTCTTGGTATTTATAATGCCATTTCCACTGCGAGCCGGTCACCAATATCGTAACCTCAGCCTCACTAGTATCCTCCATCGCGATCAGCGTTGTTGCCGCTGGCCAAGCCATAGCAATAAGAATGACAAAAGGAATGATAGTCCACAGTACTTCTACTTTGACGTTTTCATGAAAATTAGCTGGTTTCGCGCCGGTAGATTTACGATGCATGACCATCGAATAAAACATAACACCAAACACTAAAACACCGATCACTACGCAGATCCAAAACATCAACATATGCAAGTCATAGACTTCCAAACTGATGTCGCTTACACCGGGACGTAAGTTGAGGTCGGAACGCTCTGCGGCGGTTGTGGCTATTGCTGAATTGCTAAACGCTAACATTACGCCAATAAGCAATGTGGATATTCGATTCACTCTGATACTCCTCTCCAATCTTCTCCGCCAGGTTGTTAATTATCACCAACCAATGTGAAGGTTTTGTTTAATTTGTTATTTTGATGTAAATCAATCCCTAATGATTAAACAAAGAGCCTACATAGTCTAGAGTTTTCTTGAAATTAGATGGAATATCTTAATAGCGATTATTTTTTAAGCGTTACATTTACACTTTGGTCTAATTTCAGTGTATTGACTACTTAACTAAACAATTTTGTGCACGAAAGAAGCACGTAATTGCTAACGCAGGAATGATTAAAACAGGTGGAATTAATAAATTAACCGTCGACGTAAAACAGAAAAGCCGTCGTATAACAATATACAACGGCTTTTTTATTTTTGTAGTGCTAATTTAATTTAGTGTTACATCCAATTTGAATTTCGGATAACACCTACAGCAATACCCTCAATATTAAAAGGCTGGGAAGCTAAGTCGACTTTGATCGGCGCGAACGCTTCGTTTTCAGCATGCAATAACACTTGGCTACCACGTTTCTCAAAACGCTTTACCGTAACATCTTCATCAACTCGCGCTACTACTACTTGGCCGTTATGCACGTCAGTTGTGCGATGCACCGCGAGGATATCGCCATCCATTATACCAATATCTTTCATACTCATACCCTCGACTCTGAGCAAAAAGTCGGCGTTAGGCTTAAATAGATTGGGGTCAATTTTGTAATGACATTCAACGTGTTCGGTCGCCAATATCGGTTCACCCGCAGCAACGCGGCCAATCAGCGGCAAACCTTCTTCCGCTTCATCGTCCAAAGCACAATTCAATCTTATGCCACGCGACGTGCCTGGAATAATATCAATGACGCCTTTTTTAGCGAGTGCTTTTAAATGTTCTTCTGCGGCATTAGCCGACTTAAAACCTAAGTGACGCGCTATTTCAGCACGAGTGGGCGGCATGCCCGAATCGATCATCGTGCTCTTAATGAGGTCAAGTACTTCTTGTTGCCTGGGAGTTAGTGGACGCATAAACAGCCTGTTTTTCTATACAGTTGCTTGAGAGTATATACAGGAAAAGCTAAATGGCAACGATCAAATCACTATTTGTTGAAAAACGATCCTACAACATAAAAAAATGCAAAGAATCATGATTTGTATATAAACGAACCACAGCAGTGTTAAACTATCTCAATAATGTTATGACCTATTGATTTTTATCAGGAAGACTTCATGAGTGGCGCACGCGCATTTTTTCGTAAAATAGTTACTTTACCTATTCGTTGGCTCATTTCGGTTAACAGCGTTCCCGCGAATATTGAAGCTGAATTAGGTATAGATAAAAACAAACCGCTCTTGTACTTGATTCAAACGGAGTCCATCACTGATCTAATTGCTTTGCAAAAGTCGGCAGCGGGTTTAGGCCTGCCTGACCCTGCAACATCAATCAAATTTTTGGGGGAAGAACACAAACGTTGCTACTTTTTAACTCGACCTCAAAGCTTACTTTCAAGAAAAGTTCAGAAGACCACAATTGAAGACGTTTTCACCAACATGTTCCATTTGCATCGTGAAAACCCGGAACTTGATTTGCAAGTTGTGCCTGTTTTTATATCCTGGGGCAGATCGGCCAGTAAAAAATCCTCAGGCTTCGCTCAGCTTTTGGCAGACAGAGCATCTCCTAGTTGGTTAAGAAAACTCCTCATTGTTCTATTTTTGGGACGTGACAATGTGGTCAGTTACAGTAAGGCTGTTTCGACAAAACAGATGGGGCAACTGCATGATTCAAACCAGAAGATATCCCAAAAATTAGTACGTGTAGCAAGGACTCACTTTCAACGAAAGCGCCAAGTATTAAATGGTCCAACACTTTTAGAGCGTTCAACTTTATATAATTCGTTATTAGGATCCGATTCAGTTAAACACGCTATGACTGACACCATGCGTCAAAAAAATATTACTGCCCAAGAAGCTAAAAAACTGGCCATAGGGTATATCGATGAAATTGCCGCGGATTATCGCGTTGGTCTAGTTCGAATCGGTGAACGCATATTGGGGCGTATTTGGAATAAAATATATAACGGTATACATGTCGGGCATGCTTATCGAGTGCGTGAGCTTGCTCAAAACGGTCATGAGATCATCTATGTGCCTTGTCATCGCTCGCACATGGATTACTTGTTGTTAACCTATGTTATTCACAACGAAGGTTTAGTAACACCACATATTGCAGCAGGTATAAATCTCAACTTTTGGCCTGTCGGTAAAATATTCAGGCGTTGTGGTGCCTTTTTTCTACGCCGCAGTTTTGCGGGTAATAAACTCTACACCGCGACCTTTAGAGAATACTTAGAGCTACTATTTAACAAAGGATATTCAGTTAAGTATTACCCAGAGGGTGGGCGCTCAAGAACGGGCCGTTTGCTTCCTCCGAAAACAGGTATGTTGGCAATGACCTTGCAAGCAGCGCTTAAAGGCATTAACCGCCCAGTCTCAATTGTGCCTGTTTACTTGGGTTACGAGCATGTCATGGAAGTAAAGAGCTATCAAAAAGAGCTCCAGGGGAAAAGCAAGAAAAAAGAGTCACGAACTCAGGTATTTTCCGCTATTCGCAAACTCAAAAACTATGGACATGGTTTCGTTAACTTCGGTGAGCCCTTGCAAATTAATCAGTTCTTAGACAAGAACGTAGAAAATTGGCGTGCGACAACGCCGGATGATCCTGACAAGAAACCAGCTTGGTTAACTCCTGCGGTAAACAAGCTCGCAGATGTCATTATGACCCGAATTAACCGAGCGGCAGCTTTGAACGGAACTGCGTTGGTTGCGTTGTGCTTGCTATCATCTAAAACTCACATTATGAGTGAGTCAGAACTGACCAGAGCACTCAAAGATTATTTAGCATTGTTGTCAAAGGTCCCTTTTAGTGGTGACTTTACGCTACCCGAAGAAGATGCTGTAGAAATGGTGCAAACAACATTGGCACTCAATCGATTCGAGCAGACGACAGACCAATACGGGAAATTAGTCGCTGCAAAAGAGGGTAACGCGGCATTACTGACTTACTACCGTAATAATATTTTACACGTTTTCGCTTTACCTAGTTTAATCATGGCTGTGATTTTCAATCACAAGAAGACCGAGAAGTCAGCCGTCATTGACATGGTCAGCAAACTCTATCCTTTGTTAAAACGCGAATTCTTTTTGCATTATTCGGTGGCGGAGTCGCTCGAGCAAGCCGAAGCGCTTATTGTGCAAATGCAAGAGCAGGGGTTGTTGATGCAAAACGGTGACTTTTTATCACCGCCCTCGTCGAGTGACGACGGTTTCCACTCTGCTTGGTTATTGAGTCGCGCTATGCAGGAAACATGGCAGCGCTATGCTGTCGTCTTGAGAGTATTAGAAAAAGAAAAAACGATCGCTCGCTCACATTTAGAGAAACAAAGCTGCCTTATTGCTGAGCGTCTGTCGACTCTCTATGGTATGAGCTCACCTGAATTCTATGATAAAAATGTACTGGGATCGTTTGTGAATGCACTGCGCGAAAACAAATTGCTTAACACGCTCGACAGCGGAACTTTGGAGTTCTCAGAAGACAGCTTAGCGCTAAAAGAAGCGATTATGGAATTAGTTTGGCCTGAAATAGCTCAGCATTTAGAAAAGATCTAACGACAAGGGCAGATTAATTCTGCCCTGATAAAAATAATCGATACGCAGGATTATCTTGATGTTCATGCATATCAAAACCAAGTTCGCTCACGTGCAAGTCAAATAATGCTCGTTTGTTGTCATCAATATCGAAACCAGCTAAAACTAATCCTTCAGCCGCACCATGATTGCGATAATGAAATAGAGTTATGTTCCATTGCTCACCTAATTTTGTTAAAAAGTGCATTAACGCCCCCGGATATTCAGGGAAGGAAAAAGAGAATATGTGCTCGTTAATCGGCTCTTGAGGCTTACCACCGACCATATGTCTAACGTGCAGTTTTGCTAACTCGTTATCCGACATATCGAAACATTCATAGCCATTTCTACTTAGTCGCTTCAACAGTGCTTGAAGCTCGGTCATACCGCGCTTTAACTTAACGCCAACAAAAATATGGGCTTCGTCACTTTTTGAGTAGCGATAATTAAATTCGGTTATTGTTATACCGCCTAGCATTGCACAAAAAGCCTTAAATGAGCCCTTTGCTTCAGGAATTTTTACAGCAAAAACAGCTTCTTTTTGCTCGCCTAATTCACAGCGTTCCGATACATACCGTAATGTATGAAAATTAATATTCGCACCGCATAAGACACCACCAATCACCGCCCCTTGGAGCTTATATTGCTTGATATATTTGCGAATTCCTGCCACCGATAAAGCGCCGGCGGGTTCTGCAATAACCCGCGTGTCATCAAAAATATCTTTAATTGCGGTACAAATTTCATCATTGGTTACAGTGATTACATCATCTAGATATTCCTGACATAATCTAAAGGTTTCGCTTCCAATCGTTTTTACTGCGACACCGTCTGCAAAAATACCGACGGTGGATAAAGTCACCGGCGTACCCTTTTCCATCGCCGCTACTAAACACGCAGACTCAACTGACTCCACACCAATAATTTTAATATCAGGGCGTAACTGTTTTATGTAAATAGCAATTCCAGCCGCCAAACCGCCGCCGCCGACAGCCACAAATAAGTATTCCAGATTGGGATTTTGCTCGAGCATTTCTTTCGCTATGGTTCCCTGTCCTGCAATGACATCGGGATGATCAAAAGGCGGGATCATGGAAAAACCATTTTCAGCACATAGCTTTTTGGCTAAATCACTGGCCTGGTCAAAACTCGTTCCCGACTGCACTACCGTGACATTATTGCCGCCAAAACGTTTTACCGCCTCAACTTTAATATCAGGAGTCGTTTCGGGCATTATAATAGTTGCTTTAATATTTAACTTTTTGGCAGCGTAAGCAACCCCTTGCGCATGATTACCTGCGGAAGCAGCAACAATTCCAGCCGCTTTTTGTTCGTCACTAAGTTGGCGAATACAATTGTAAGCCCCTCGAATTTTGAACGATTTAACCGGCTGTTGATCCTCGCGCTTTAAATAAACTTTGTTTTTAAGCTCCGTCGATAAGCTGGCTAGATAATCTAGGTCTGAATTAATAGCCGCCTCATAAACCGGTGCGCATAGTATTTTAGTTAGATATTGATATGGCGACATTTTACCCGTGACTATTTGAGCACTTGAACCCGCGTTATTCTTATTTACGTTACTTGACGACATTAGTAATCCAATTCTGATTGCTCACGCATAGTGGCTTTAGCGCTGCTGTTAACTTGTCATTTTTTATCAAAGCCAAGCTCGACCTTTATGCGTGTAAACTTGTAGTTTGTTCGCTAACCTATTCTATCCAGCACTTTTGCAAGCGTATTTGTGGATCTAAAGCTAGGTAACAGTTAAAAATAAGGGCTTTAAAAACGAAAAAACCCTCTTCAATTGAGGGTTTTGTGGATCCTGAGAACACACTGATTCCTCGCTCAACGATCACCATTACACATTTTATGTGTTTGGTGAAGTTGCGAAGATGCTTGAAAAATTTTGATTCATACTGTCGTCACGTTATTAATGTGCCTCAATTCATAGTGCTTCGCAAGCACTTCTTGAAAATACTCTCATAAAGGACAGCTGTTTTTAATGCATTCATCAAATAGGCTATGGCAATTAAAAACAACAGGATTTAACGCATGTCTTTATCTATCGTTTACACTCGAGCAAATTTAGGTGTTGAGGCGCCCCTAGTGACAATTGAGGTACATTTATCAAATGGATTACCCGCGTTTAACTTAGTGGGATTGCCTGAAACCACAGTAAAAGAATCGCGAGACCGAGTGCGCAGCGCTATTATTAATTCTGATTTTGAATTCCCGTCAAAAAGAATCACGGTGAATATGGCGCCAGCGGATTTACCGAAAGGGGGCAGCCGCTTTGACTTAGCCATCGCTATTGGCATTATCGCCGCTAGCGAACAACTAAAAAGAGTCGATTTAATTCAGTACGAATTTGTCGGTGAGTTAGCATTATCAGGGAACTTACGCCCAATACAAGGTGCCTTGCCGATGGCGTTTGCAGCGTCCAAATCAAACCGGCAATTAGTGCTACCCAAAAGCAATGGTGATGAAGCGAGCCTTGTTAGTTCAGCCCAAATTATCGCTGCCAATTCACTCACTGAGGTCTACTTGCACCTATGTAACAAACATAAAATAGCGCCTCACGTGACTACGAAAGCAAAAGTAACGCCCTCTACCTACGGCGACATGTCTGAAATTATTGAGCAGCAACACGCCAAACGGGCGTTAGAAATTGCAGCTGCGGGTGCTCACAACATCTTGTTCTTTGGACCCGCGGGCACAGGAAAAAGTATGCTAGCCAACAGATTACTGTCTATTATGCCGGAGCTGGATGAGGAATCAGCCTTGGAGTCGGCCTCTATCCGTTCGATTTCGGGTGATAGAATTTGCCCATCAACTTGGCGTAATCGCGCATTTAGACAACCGCATCATACCTGCTCAGCCATTGCACTTGTGGGCGGCGGCAGCTATCCAAAGCCAGGAGAAATTTCACTAGCACACAAAGGTGTTTTATTTTTAGATGAATTACCAGAGTTTGGAAGACATATACTAGATGTATTGCGCGAGCCCATGGAAACCGGTGAAATTAACATTTCACGTGCAGCGCAAAAAGTCGTTTATCCAGCTGATTTTCAATTGGTCTGCGCTATGAATCCAAGCCCAACGGGCGACATAGATGACCAACGCGCCAACCCCGACCAAGTACTTAGGTATTTAAATAGAATTTCTGGGCCTTTTCTCGACCGTATCGATCTGCAGGTTAATGTACCCAAAATTGACTTGAGCAAAGCGCTGCAAATAAAGCACCAATGCAAGTCGGAAGTCGACATTTCGCAAATGAAGACAAGTAATAATATTCACCGAATGAAAATAGCCACCAATTCAGATCGCGATTCATCTACTGACCCCCACTATGCTTATTCGCCACGCACCGGTACTCCGCTTAACAGCTGGCGCTCCGAGCAATCGAGTTGCAGTCAAAAGAGTCCTATTGCGGCACAATTAGCTGATAATAAAATAGAGACGAGCGAAATTGTGAAACGTCGGGTGATCGCGGCACAACATCGCCAGTTAGAGCGCCAAGGTAAGTTGAACAAAAGCCTAAGTGGTAAAGAGATCGAACAGTATTGTCCATTGAGTGAAACCGAAAGCTTATTTTTGAGTAAGGCGATGCAGAGTATGAATTTGTCGATGCGTGCCTATCATCGCACAATGCGAGTAGCGCGAACCATTGCTGACTTAGACTGCGTTGAACGTGTGAATCAACAACATTTGGCCGAAGCCCTAAGTTTTAGAAGCTTTGACCGTATGTTAAATGAACTCACTGAATAAACTACGCACTCTCAGGCGCTTGAAAAATTGCTTCTATCTGCATGTCGAAAAGCTTTGCAGCTTTAAATGCAAGAGACAAACTAGGGTCATACTTACCTTTTTCTATTGCAATAATGGTTTGTCGCGAAACATCCAATTCTGCGGCAAGGTCGGCCTGAGTCCAATCGCGCTCGGCTCTCAATACTTTAAAGCGGTTTTTCATGAATACTTCCTATGGGCCAAGACCATGCCAACAGCATACGAAATACCCATCACAAAAAGTACGCCTGAAGGATTTGGCTCAAATTCAACTAAGCGAATTGATTCTAGCAAACCATATACTGCACCAAAAACCATACTAACCCCCAACGACAGGGCCATTGCGACCAGATGAATACGTTGCTGTAATTCGTCTAAATCTTCCAAATGCTGTTTATTTACCATAATCATCTTGTAGCCCATGACCACATTAAGGGCAATGGCGCATAAAGAAATAGCCTGATGATAGTCCCATAACAACAATGGACCAAAAGCCACAAGAGCTAAACTTACTAGCCATGTACCGGTCCAAATAGCCAAGGATTTTGTGTTTTGTTTTGATTTTTTAGCAATACTGTTGTTCTCTATATCGTTCATGTCATTACCTTTTTTGTTTACCCTAACGCCGGTGTAGCATAACTAAAGCGGTTTTCCGCTAGATAGCTGACAGCATATTTGTCGAAACCTGATATCAAAGTGAGCAGTCATTACCAAAAATTGGTAAGCATTACTTTTGCATAAGGGTTATTAAATAAAATATTACCGAAGAATTTACATTAAAACTCGTTAACTATAAGTAAAGCGTCCTTTACTTATACTTAGGTTAAGCTGACTTTATATTAATGTCAAGGACGCTTTACTTTTTGTTTCAAATTAATTACATTAACTTTTGAAAAGATCAATCATTGCCCGCATTAAGGCTTCATTTTCGCGTTCGCGCAAAAAACACAAACCTAAGGAGTAAGGCTCAATATCTTTCACATCAATGCTGGTAACTTTTGTTTTAGCTACCGAATTATCTAAAACAATTTGCGGAACAAAACCAATGCCTAAACCGAGGGCTACCATACTCACAATAGCTTCGTTTCCTGACACACTGGCATATACTTTTGGTTTCACGCCATGCTCCGCGAACCAATGGTTTACGGTTCTTTTCGATGGTCCACCCGCAGGCATGACAACACTGTGCTCGTGCCACTTCACCTCATCAATATTCGCTATCTGAAGTGTTTTGGGAACAACTAGAACTAAAGGGACTTTATCAATTTGTATAAATGACAAATGATCGGGAAAATCTGGTGTGTGAATAGCAATCGCTATATCGGCTTTATGCTGCTCAATCGTATCTATAGCGAGGGAATGATCGCCGGTATCTAGTTTCAGCTCAATTTGAGGGTATTGCGCCTGCAGCTTATCTAGCAATTTCGGCAAATGACTTTGACTTGCAGTTACTGAGCAATATAACGAAAGCGATCCACTCAATTGAGTTTGCTGTTGGCCAATTTCAGCACGTACTTGCAACCAAGCATTCAACGTCAATTCCGCAAATTCTAAAAAGCGTTGCCCAGCAGCGGTCAATTTTACGCTGCGATTATTACGAACAAACAGTGCCGCACCGCACTCCTCTTCTAACCGGCTAATGGCGCGCGACAAAGTTGGCGGTGAAACAAACATAGCTCTAGCCGTTTTACCGAAATGTAAACCTTTGGCTAAGTGTCGAAACATTTGTAGGGCCTTTAATTCCATCCTATATCGCCTATTGCTAACCTAGATGCAAAACAAATTAAAATTTAATATTTCATTAAATGAAACATTACGTTTTAAATATATCACTTTATAAAAGAAAAATATTTATCTATTATAAAGTCATGTCGTCACAGACACAAAAATAAACACTCTACCCACTATTAATTATGTGTGATTTGAGTGAGATGCTTGAAAAGCAGATTCAAAAATTATTGGACAGAAAATGACAAACTACTTTAACACTTTACCTTTACGCAAGCAGCTAGACCAACTCGGTCAGTGCCGGTTTATGCAAAAAAACGAGTTCGCAGATGGATGCGATTATCTTAAAGGTCAATCAATTGTCATCGTAGGCTGCGGCGCACAGGGTTTAAACCAAGGTTTGAACATGCGCGATTCTGGCTTAAACATCAGCTATGCATTACGCCAAGCTGCCATTGATGAAAAACGTGATTCGTTCGTGCGAGCCTCATCAAATGGGTTTACTGTTGGTACTTATCAGGACTTAATCCCAGGCGCAGACCTAGTTTATAACCTAACGCCTGACAAACAGCATTCAAGTGTTGTTGAAGCAGTTATGCCACTAATGAGAAAAGGCGCAACACTTAGCTATTCTCATGGTTTTAACATAGTTGAGGAAGGTCAACAGGTCCGAGCTGACATTACTGTCGTTATGTGTGCACCAAAATGCCCAGGAACAGAAGTGCGGGAAGAATATAAACGTGGATTTGGTGTGCCAACACTTATTGCTGTTCATCCAGAAAATGATCCTGAAAATAAAGGTTGGGCAACAGCGAAAGCGTTAGCTAGCGCAACTGGTGGAGATAGGGCCGGTGTGCTTGAGAGCTCTTTTGTAGCTGAAGTGAAGTCAGATTTGATGGGCGAGCAAACCATTCTATGTGGTATGCAACAAGCAGGCGCCATACTCGCCTTTGATAAGATGGTAGCTGACGGTGTCGATCCAGCTTATGCAGGTGCGTTGGTTCAATATGGGTTAGAGGCCATCACTGAAGCCCTGAAAATCGGTGGCGTAACCAACATGATGGATAGATTATCTAACCCTGCCAAAATTGTTGCTCACGAACTATCAGTTGAACTAACGACATTGATGCGTCCTCTATTCGAGAAGCATCAAGATGATATTATTAGCGGTCACTTCTCAACGACCATGATGGAAGATTGGGATAATGGCGACGTTAATTTATTAATGTGGCGTGAAGAAACAGGTCAATCTGGTTTCGAGAACGCCCCAATATACAGCGGTAAGATTTCAGATCAGGAATTCTTTGATAAAGGTATTTTGCTAGTTGCAATGATTAAAGCGGGTGTTGAACTCGCCTTTGATGTGATGGTTGAAGCCGGTATTTTGCCAGAGTCGGCTTACTACGAGTCATTACATGAAACACCACTTATATCTAATACAATCGCAAGAAAGCGACTATATGAAATGAACGTGGTTATTTCAGATACTGCTGAATACGGAAACTATTTATTTGCCAACGCGGCAGTGCCGTTGTTGCAGGAACACTTAATGCCAAAAATCACTGCCGAGCATATTGGTGGTGGTTTGGCTGACCAGTCCACGGGCGTGGACAATAAGAAACTAGTGCTAGTTAACCATGCAATTCGTTCTCATGGCGTAGAAAGTGTTGGCGAGAAACTTCGTGGATACATGATCGATATGAAAGCAATTGTAGAGTCTGCGTAAGCGAGAATTATATAGTCAGTTTCTTAATCACTAACTGGCTACATGATTTTTTACTGAAACAGGAACTGACATTAGTTTCATCCCTTTTTCTGTCGTTAGGTGCTTTACATAAGCTCCTTTTGCCCGGCCATTTTGGTCGGGCTTTTTCTTTCTAGACTGCTGGTTATAATGTCGGCGAAATTAATGGCGGTTTACCATAACGACTCCGCAGCGCATTTATAGCCGGGAGCAAACCTAGTCTTAGGATCAACCAACGTTCAATCGCATACTTTCCTGGGTAGTTCATGATCAATAATCCGGCCAATATCATAACGAGTCCTTGCCCAGGTAAAAATAATAGAACAAATCCAACACACAAAAAGACACCGCCTAATAAATTCTTGGCCACTTTTAAGAGCACATTAATTACTGGGTGGTATTTACTAATCTTCAACGGCTTGTCACAGATAAAATAATCAGCAGGAATGCTGGTGATCAATATGGGCACAATTGCAAGTGTTAAGATCACCGTTAGTAATGATGTAGCCACTAATAGTCCGGCATGCTGGATGCAAAAATCAACTACCGTGCTCCATACCAAAGCTGCATTTTCAAGATTCACCGTATTTTAAATTCCGCTGACAATGGGGCGTGATCAGATAAGCGGCTCCATGGCTTCCCGTATAATGGTTTACTTGCCATAATTTCAAGTCCACGATAATAGATACGATCCATGGATAACATCGGCAACCAAGATGGAAAAGTTCGTGCGTAGGCGCCATAGCTGTCTTTGAAAACCTCACTAATACCAAGTTCCTGATACAGATACTGCTCGGCACGTGAACGCCAATCATTAAAGTCACCCGCAATGATTAATGCTTCATCCGGGGGTACAACTAAATTAATACGCTGACTCAAGGTTATAATCTGATGCTCTCTTTCGCGTTCGAACAGGCCAAGATGCACACATACAATATGAATTTTTTTTTCACTATCTGGCAGTTTAATAACACCGTGCAAAAGGCTTCGACTCGCAAAGCGCATGATAGATACATCGATATTTTCCCATTTTATAAACGGATATTTACTTAAGATAGCATTACCGTGATGACCTGCCTTGTATATCGCATTTTTTCCATAGGCATGATGAGGCCAGATCTCATCGGCAAGAAAGTCTAACTGATTGTTATTGTGCCAGTCGTCAAAACGTTTCTTTGATATCTGACGATCACCCTGAATTTCCTGAAGAAAGATGATGTCAGCATCAACGCTTCTCAGGGCGTTTTTAATCGCATGCAATGTGAAACGAAGATTACTCGTATTAAATCCCTTGTGAATATTGTAAGTCAGCACTTTTAGAGAAATGTTGGACATAAACTATTTGAATTTTTGAGTTACTGAATTAGTATAAAGTATACGGTTGTCGCCAATTTATCAAAATAAAACCGCTTTCGTGTTTTAAATTAATCACCTAGATTTGATATGAACCTTGAACTATTGCAACTACTATTATTGATTATAATCGCAAACGGTACACCGATATTAATTCGAGTATTGTTAAACAACAAATATGATTTCCCCATCGATTGCGGAAAACACTTTGTTGATGCTAGACGAGTATTAGGCGATTCCAAAACTTGGAGAGGCGCATTAGGTGCATGTGTCGTTACCCCCGTATGTGCCTGGTTAATGGGTTATGCGCCAGAAACAGGTTTGCTGATTGCCACTTATGCAGTTCTCGGTGATCTGGCGTCCAGTTTTATTAAACGGAGGCTAGGCATGCAATCGAGCGCTATGGCCCCACTGCTTGATCAAGTTCCCGAATCACTATTCCCAGCGGTCATGATGAAGGCCACTTTTGGACTTGATATATTGTCACTCATATTATTGACCGTAGCATTCATCATAATCGAATTGGTGCTCTCGCAAACGTTATACAAGTGGGGAATTCGTAAGAGGCCTTACTAATTATTTTAAGGAGAAGACATGAGCTCTAACAACAAGGATATCATTAATATTCCAAATGCCATCAGCTTCCTGAGGATTCTAATGGCACCTGTATTATTTTATTTTGCGTTAACTCTGCAACCATACTGGTTTATTGGTGTACTGCTATTTGCTGAATTTACCGACATATTAGATGGATTTTTGGCAAGAACGCTCAATCAGATAACCCAGTTAGGCTCACATCTTGATAGCTGGGGCGATTTTATAATCTATACAACGATCGCTATCTGTGCCTGGATACTCTGGCCCGGTATAATACAACGTGAGTTTATTTACTTTTTATTAATCGTATTAAGTTTCACTGTACCGGTAATCATCGGTTTCATTAAGTTCCAGCGCTTTACCAGTTATCACACATGGGGAGTAAAAATCGCAGTTGCTATCACTGTTGTCGGATACATTTTATTATTTACTGAGCTGTCTGACTGGCCCTTTCGACTTGCAGCATTTGTGTGTTTAGTAGCAGCCATCGAAGAGATTTCAATCACACTTATCATTAGAAATGAACATGTTGATGTCAGGTCATTAATGCAAGCGATAGAATACAACAAAGAGAATCACGATAGAAAAATATAGGATAAACGATAAACTCATGTGGTTAAAAGACAAACACTTGTTATTTTCATATTTAGTGGCATAATTATTCGCTTACCCACCAAACAAGTAATAATCCGAAGCTCCATGAAATCCTCAGTGTCTATTAGCGGTTTGGTTTTTCTATGCCTGTTGTATTTTACATCGGCCAGCATATTTTATTTGGCGATTAGCACCGAATACATCCCTTCAGACTCCCTTGCAAATGCGCGGCTTGCCATTTTTCTAATTTTGGCACCAATAATTGTTAAATACATTATTCAATTAGTCGCGATTCCCTTTTACACTTTGGTTGAGAAATATCAGCAATCCCGATCTTTGCTGCCAACAGATTACTCAGTTTCTGTTTTAATTCCTGCCTGGAATGAAGAGATGGGGATTCTAAAAACACTCAAATCTGTATTGCAAACCCGCTACGCAAATCTTGAAGTCATTGTCATTAACGATGGTTCCACAGATAATACGCATCAGTTAGTGTCTGATTATATCGACACTTATCACACTGATTCTGCTGCCACGACCCAAGTGAAATATTTTGAATTAGCCAATGGTGGTAAAGCGAAGGCATTAAATTATGGTTTGAAAAATGCCACGGGTGAAATCATCATAACCATAGACGCTGACAGCGTGATGGAAGCTAATGCGATTACCAATATTATTAAACGATTTACTGATAATGATGTTGCTGCTGTTGCTGGAAATGTCATTGTAGGTAATAGAAAAAGGTCTATAGAGCTAATGCAACAGCTGGAATATCTATATGGATTTTTCTTTAAGCGTGCTGATTCTATATTTAATTCGGTCTATATTATTGGTGGAGCCGCCGCCGCTTATCAAAAGAAGGTGTTAGATGAATTAGGTGGATTTGATGAAGATATAATTACTGAAGACATCGAAATGTCTACGCGTATATTAGGAGCCGGATATAAGACTCGCTACGCTGCTGATGCAGTGGTTTATACTGAGGGTCCATCAAATTTTAAAGACTTATTCAATCAACGACTACGATGGAAATTTGGTCGTTTGTTAACCTTTGTAAAGCATCGACATTTATTTTTTAGTTGTAGTAAGAAGCATTCTCCTTATCTCACTTTTATGCTGTTACCTCTTGCTGTGTATGCAGAACTTACTTTATTGTTTGAAGCTTTATTATTAGCTGTATTTTATGGCTATACTTTTTATACCAATGATTATATGCCATTAGTTTTTGTCATTAGTTTTATTTCTATCGTGATCATAATACAAATTATTGTCGATTCAAAAACTCGATTTCATGCAAACCTATTGATACTTGCACCCGTTGCTTGGATCATTTTTTACATCATAGATGCCGTTGAATTTCAGGCTCTAGTGAGAAGCTTAATTCGCCTCAAGAATAAAGAAAACGTGCAATGGCAAAAATGGGTTCGGGTTGGATTAAAGACACATATTAAATAAGATAGGATGGCATTGCCTGCCATCCTATCTAAAATTCATTGCCTACATCTTATACTGCTAGCACCGAATTTTCGTCAACTGACATAGGCGAAGGGATATAAGCGTCGGCGTTCCAATCATTTTCCCATTGATTATCGTCTAGCAAGTAGCGGAATTGGTATTGGGCGTCTTTTGGCAAAACAACGGTGTATGAGAAAGACCCGTTTTTTAATCTCTTCATTGGATTTGTAGCAACATCCCAATCGTTAAAATCCCCCACGATACACACTTTATCAGCATTTTTAGCTTCGTCTTTTGACAGCTTAAAAGTAACTTTACAAACAGGCTCAGATTTTAGGTATTGTTTCTTGAAGCTCATATGCCTCTCCATTTAGTAATAAAATTACATAATAATAGGATATAGTACAAAAAACAAGCATATTAATTGGGGTTTACCGTAATTAAGTTACAAATCTCTGATGGACGGCTTTTCACCACCGTATAAGACCGTATTCTCAGTTTACAGCTCTGTCACTGGTTTTTTCTTGGCGTATTGCACTGCACAAAATGACAATATAGAAAATAGTAAAAAGCCAAAGGCGATGGGTGTCAGGTCGTCTGTTAAAAATATATTAATGGTAGTTGCAATAGGCACTGCAATTAGGCTGGTAAGAGACCCAATAAACGCCGCGCCTAAACCGGCAATATGACCAACAGGCAACATCGCTAAGGCATTCAAGTTGCCGAAGAGTATACCAATAAAAAAGAAGCCAAAAAACATAGTACTAATAAATAACCAGAGTGGCGGCACACCTTCAAAGTAAAGCGTAATTCCAGTCAGTGCCACACCGTAAAGCAAAGAGAAAAATAGTGCTCGGTCACAAATCGAGTGCATACCCCATTTCATAACCATAAGACCATTAAACAGGGATGCCAGGCCAATCGAAAAGGCTAACGTTGCAAACACCAATGGAAACCACTCACCGGTATCATAAATTTCTTGAAATATAGTTTGCGAACCACTGAGGTAAGCTAGAAATGCTCCAAATATGCAGCCCATTGCAATGGAGTATCCCATGACTTGTGGCTGCTTTAAAAGCCAAAAACAAGACCGAAAGAAATGATGCCAAGCAAATTTTTTGCGATGGGCTCGTATTAACGTTTCGGGTTGACGCAAGAAAAACCACGCGCCAGCAATGACCGCTACGATCCAAAAAACGGTGAATATTTCACGCCAATGAAAATACTTCATTACGGCTTGACCAACAAGAGGGGCAACCATCGGCACAAGGATAAATATAACGGTAATAAACGACATCACCCTGGCCATTGCATCGCCTGCATACTGATCACGAATAACAGCCATTGAGGCGACCCTGGGTCCTGATACGCCAAAAGCTTGTACCAGTCGACCAAACAATAAAGCTTCCATCGATTGTGCAAAGTAGCAAACAAAGGTACCTATAATAAATATAATAAGACCCACAAGAATAGTTAGTCGTCTGCCCCGGGCATCAGAAAATGGACCAAAGAATATTTGACCTAATGCCATACCACCGAAAAAAAGCGAAATAACTAAGTAGGTTTGCTGAGTACTTTGACTTCCGAGGTCAGAACCAATTTGATTTAAAGCTGGCAACATTGCATCGATACTGAGCGCAACAAGTGACGTCAAAAGCGCCATTAATGCGATAAATTCCAATAACGGCAGTGGCGGTTTAACAGCGATGCGTGCCGTTGTTGTTGTCATGGGGAATCTAACCTAAACCAATATGCACAAAAAATAGGGGCGGAGTGTTCCATATTTCTTGCTTATGCGCAATTACAAGCAGGTGCCGAAACAATCTATCTGGTCTAAATTTCGGTGGATAATTTTTTATTATCAGCAAAAGCCCGCGCTAATTATGGAGCACTGCAAAAGAGTCATAACACTTTAATTTTTCCATTTCTCAAACTATAAATCCAACTGTGGATCTTAACGTCTTGTTCACGTTTCATCGCGTCCCGATATACTGAAGTACGACGAACATTTTCAGCTTGCTGTAGCACATTAAGTTCGCACAATTTGGCGGCTTTTTGCTCTGGTAAAAGTGGATCCAATAACGCCTTATTCTGGTTAGCGGTGTCTTTAATGTGCGCTAGCCAATTATCAATCAACCCTAAGCTATCATTTCCCATAGCGGCTTCAACACCACCACAACCATAATGCCCACAAACAATAACATGCTTCACTTTCAACACATCGATAGCGTATTGGAGTACAGACAAACAATTGAAGTCAGTATGAATAACCATGTTAGCTACATTGCGATGCACGAATATATCACCTGGTAACAAATCAACAATTTGGTTAGCCGGCACTCGACTATCTGAACATCCAATCCACAAATACACTGGCTTTTGTTGTTCAGATAATTTATTGAAAAATTCAGGATCGGCTTTTTTGGTCTGTTCAGCCCAACGCAAATTGTTATCTAATAGTTTCTTAATTTCTGGCATGGTAACTCGTTTTTATGGACGTTTACTATTCTCGTATAAAGTTGATAGTAACGTCGAAGTCTGTTGTTACGGTAAATTTACCAGTGACCCATTTGGGGGGAAAATACCATTGCTTCAGCGAATCAATGGCTGGTTTATCAAAATCCACATGCGTACTACTTTTAATACGCATGTTTGTGGGCTGTCCGTTCTTACTAATATCTATCGTTATTGTGACAGACCCACTATTGATATTAGCAGTTGCAATACTGGGCGGCGGAAATTTCACAGGGACTTGGTATAACGCTTTTTGCTTGAATGCCCAGGGTCTGCTCTCGCCTACCGCTTGACTATGAAAAATAGCTTTTTTTGTTTCTTTTTTCCGTGCGTATATCGATACAAGGTGAGCATGAGCAACAATGCCAAATTGATGCATTCCTGCGTTTTGAGCTTTGACTGACATTAGCACTTGCTCAAAAACAATTCGCGCATCTTTGTATTTTTGTATCCCAAAATAGACTTTGCCAACATAGGTCAACGACTCGATATAGACGACTGAGTCCTGACCTAAATTTTTCTTTGCATCCAAATTGAATTTTTTTGCTATTTTGAGGAGGCGTTGGTCCTTTTCTGCCCAATTATTAATAACCGCCGTTTTAACTGTGTGACCACGAAACATTAAGCTATTTTCTGGCATGTTTGAGATTAACTCTTCGGTAACGTCAAACAATTTTGCAATCGCCCTATTGCCGCCAAATTTAGACATACCTAAGTCTCGCGCAGACAATCTCTGGTCTTTATATGCGCTGTATATCAGATTAATAATATCAAGCAAGCCGAAATAATAAGCTTGGCTTTCATCACCTTGGGTTTCCTCATGGTAATTAATAACCGATTCATAATTGGCAGCAGACAATGCATATTCACCTGCCTCTAAATAAGCGTTGGCTAAATTTTGCTGCAACATAAAAGTGCTTTGGTGACGTGAACCAAACTTTGTCTTGCCTAATTGATAAGTTTGTTTTGCAACATGAACCAACTCGTCTGGTGAATACTTTCCTGACTTTATGCTGATGACATATTCTTTATATGCTTGACTGAATGTCGTTAAAGACTCACTTTCATCGACATCTATTACGGCCTTCACGGTGGCATTACCCGAGCCAATAAATACAGTCGCTAACGCTGCGGCTAGTATTTTATGACGCTGACTGAAGCTAGTCATCAGCTCATCATCATCTTCCATGGTATGAATATTTATCATAATTAACGCTTACATCATCGGGCCTAAAAGGTCCGCTATTGTTGTTATTTTACTTTCAAAAATGGATCATTGTCTTACTGAGCCATTTCCGATGACTATAAATTTTTCAGTTGTTAACGATTCAGCGCCCATTGGACCATAGGCATGCAATTTACTTGTCGAAATACCAATTTCAGCACCTAAACCAAGTTCACCACCATCCGAAAACCGAGATGAAGCATTGACCATAACCACAGATGAATCTACTTCTCGCATAAATCGCTGAGCAAGAGAAAAATCTTCTGTAACGATTACTTCCGTATGGCCTGAAGCATACTCGCGAATATGCTCGAATGCTTTTTCCTCATCAGTAACTATTCTCACTGCAATTTCTAAGGCAAGATATTCAGCTTCCCAATCGTCCTGACTAGCAAGTGTTGCATGCTTAAAATAGGCGAGTGATTTTTCACAAGCATGCACCACAACCGATTTAGACTCAAACATTTTTGCCGCCAAAGGCAAAAATTCGGTGGCGACACTCTCATGAACTAACAATGTTTCAAGCGCATTGCATACACCCGTACGCTGAGTTTTTCCGTTTTCTAATATTGCTAAGGCTTTATCGAGTTTAGCCGCTTTATCTACATATAAATGACATACGCCTTTGAAATGCTGTATCACTGGAATACGACTATGCTCGGTTACATAGTTGATTAAACCTTCGCCACCACGCGGAATGACAAGATCAATACTTTCACTCAAGGTTAACATTTTCGCCATCACCTCGCGATCTGCAACGGGTATAACGGTAACGATATCTTCGCTTAATTGCTGGCTTATTAAAGCCGCTTTTAATATTTTCGCTAATGCTTGATTGCTATGCTGAGCTTCTTTACCACCTCGCAAAATGACAGCATTTCCCGACTTTAAACAAAGCACTGCAGCGTCAATCGTCACGTTCGGTCGTGACTCATAAATCATCGCAATAACACCCAGTGGAATACGCATTTTGCCCACTTGAATGCCTGACGGCATTGGTTGTAAATGGCTAATCGCCCCTAAAAAGTCGGGTTGGCCTGCAATTAGAAAGACCGCATCTGCAATACTTTTAATGGCTTTTTTATCAAGTAGGAGACGATCGAGCATGGCTGCGCTCAACCCCGTATTCCTTGCATGTTCAATATCAAGTTTATTAGCCTCTAAAATAGTTGCCGTTTCTGCAATTAGGTTGTTAGCAATTTGCGTAAGTAAAGCTTTGCGCTTAGCGTTACTTAAGGAAGCTATTTGATGCTTAGCTGCAGCCGCTTTTCTTGCAGTAATCTGAATATCGAATGTCATGGTTTTAGTTTCCATTGTGTATCGTTAACACTGGTTTCGTGTTTTTATTTTGTTAAGGTGTCATCGCTTTAATCAAAACCAAATCGTCACGATGAATAACTTCTTCTCCATGACTGAAGCCGAGTACCGACTCTATCCGATTACTATTCAGGCCTTTAATCGATTTCAATTCTGTGTGCGAATATAAACTAATACCTTTAGCAATGACGATACCTTGATAGCTAATATCAACAGCATCATTGCTTTTGAAGCTGCCACTTACGTCGCTTATACCCACGGCTAAAAGCGATGCTCCTTTTTCAATGACGGCTATATAGGCGCCTAAGTCGAGACTCAGCATGCCTTTTGATTTAACAGTGTGCGACAACCATTGGTGCCTTGCCGAGTGCTTACTAGGCGTCGCATTAAACAATGTACCGGGACAAAAACCTTGGGTTAACAAATCAAAAACTGTTGATTGTTTACCGTTCACTAATAATGTTTGTACGCCACTCTCACAACATTTCTGAGCGGCCTGAAGTTTTGTAATCATACCTCCCGTTCCATCAGCTGTGCCGGCACCACCCGCGAGAGCATTAATTTGAGGGGTGATGACCTTTACATTAGATAATAGTTTAGCATCTGGTTTTTTTCTAGGATCGGCATCAAACAAACCATCAACGTCGGTGCATATTATGAGTGTATCGGCTTGTGCAACGAGGGCGGTATGTGCAGCCAGATTGTCGTTGTCACCCACTTTAATTTCATCAACCGCAACGGTGTCATTTTCATTCACGATCGGCAATGCGTTGTTAGCTAGCAGTTCGCGTAAGGTATTTTTTACATTTAC
>Ga0256371_100025_pt1 | contig 30362 bp, 25 predicted proteins | sample SI3MviralmetaG_FD_190079 | JGI IMG/M metagenome (GOLD analysis project Ga0256371, IMG submission 190079) | Sea-ice brine viral communities from Beaufort Sea near Barrow, Alaska, United States - SI3M | ecosystem: Environmental > Aquatic > Marine > Coastal > Brine | place: USA: Alaska | collected...
ATATTGTCCAGTTGGTCTATGCTTAATGACTAAAAACGTATTTTGCATCCGAATAAGGCATCCTGCGGCGCCAACATAATCGGCATTAAACGCTTGTGCTATCCGACATGTCGGTGCTGGCGGTGTTTTTGTGCAGCCTATTAAAACGAGTACACATATAAATGTTAGAAGTTTCAAACCGTAGTTCAACGCTTTTAGTATGAATAAACTGTAAAACGCACACTAAAGTGCAATCTCATGAGAATCAAGCGATTTGGTAAAGTAAGTGTAAGATTTCGTGTATATGCTATGTGGATCACTCAATAAGCTTTATAGTATAGGGTGACAAGGTTTCTTTAAATTCGATAGGAATAGTAATGACAAAGTTGGTTAAGTTTTCTCCATTGGTAATTGGCGTAGTGGCTCTGGTTTGCTTCGTCATTTATCTGAATTGGCCCGCTGAAGAAGAGGCCGCGCCGCAGCGTTCTGGTGGTGCAACCTCGGTTGTAAGTGCAATAGCCGAAACTCAGGCATTTCCGATAGTAGTGGAAGCTTTAGGAACAGCTGTAGCAAATGAATCAGTTAATTTAACGGCACAACAAGCAGAGACTGTAAAATCAGTATTGTTTGAAGATGGCGATATTGTAAAAGAAAATCAGCTGTTAATTGAGCTAAGTGATAGAGAAGAGAAAGCGCGTGTTCATGAATTGGAAATTAATATTGCTGAGGCAAAACGTCAACTGAACCGAATTAAAGGCTTAGCCAGACAGAGTGCTGCTTCCGAGCAATTATTAGATGAGCAAAGAGCCGGTGTAGATGCACTTGAAGCTCAAAAAGATGTTTTAGACGCTCAATTATCTGAATTACAGGTTCGTGCACCATTCGCCGGTCGTTTGGGTATTCGCCAAGTAAGTATTGGCAGTTTAGTGCGTCCGGGAGATGTCATCTCCACGCTAGATGATTTAAGCATACTGAAAGTAGATTTTAGTATTTCTGAGTTGCATTTTGCTAGTGTGGCAAATGGCCAGGGCATAGCGGCTACTTCAATAGCGTATCCGGGTGAGACCTTTACCGGCATAATTACCAGCATAGATTCACGCATTGATCCGGTAACTCGTGCAATTCAAGTTAGGGCTCAAATACCAAATGACGAGCTAAAATTACGTCCCGGGATGTTGTTGCAAATTAATGTTGAAAAACGGGTTGTTGATGCTCTCGTCATTCCAGAGAGCGCTTTGGTACCTGAAGGAGAATCACAGTTTGTTTTTGTTGTTGACGGCGAGAGTAAAGCACGTAAAACAAAAGTTATTATTGGTCAAAGAAAGCCAGGTTGGGTTCAAATTCTCGATGGCATTGAAGCGGGTCAAGAAGTGATTATTGAAGGTACCTTAAAAGTACGTGACGGCAGCAGGGTGAGCGTCGTCCCACCCAATGTTGTTGTCAGCAAATATTAGGAGGCTGTATGCTATTATCTGATGTCTCCGTAAAACGACCTGTTTTTGCATCCGTTGTTAATCTCATCCTTTTGGTGTTTGGGATTGTCGCGATTTCATTTCTTTCATTGCGTGAATATCCTGATATCGATCCGCCTATTGTGTCGGTAAATACTAGCTATCCTGGTGCTTCGGCTGAAATCATTGAAACCCGTATTACACAGCTTTTAGAAGACCGGATTAGTGGTATTGAAGGAATGAAAAACATTACTTCTTCTAGTCGAAATGGGCGCTCAAGCATAACTATTGAATTTAACTTAGGTCGTGATATTGATGCTGCCTCTAACGACGTTAGAGAGAGAGTTTCGCGCGCACTAAACAATTTACCCGATCAAGCATTACCGCCAGAAGTATCTAAGTCGAGTAGTGATGAGGACGTTATTGTTTGGTACAACTTACGCAGCACTAACTTAAACACGATGGAACTAACTGATTATGCGGACAGGTTCATCGTCGACCGTTTATCTACCGCTGATGGTGTAGCGCGTGTTCGCGTTGGTGGCGGCAGAACCTATGCCATGAAGGTCTCGGTTGACCGTAACGCGATGGCAGCTCGTGGTATTACAGTTGGTGATATTGAACGAGTGATTCGCTCTGAGAACGTTGAACTTCCTGCTGGACGGGTTGAATCAAACGACCGCGATTTTGATGTGCGAGTCGCACGTTCATTTTTGACCCCAGCTGATTTTGCTAATCTGACGATTAAGGCTGGCTCAGACGGGTTTTTGATTCGCCTCTCAGAAGTCGCAAAGGTTGAATTAGCAGCGGAAAATGATGAAACCGATTTTCGTGGCGATGGCGTTAATATGATTGGTTTAGGTATTGTAAAACAGTCGAAGGCTAACACCTTAGATGTAGCCAAGGCCGCCAAGTCGGCAGTTAAGCGCATAGCAGCTACATTGCCGGACAATATCTATTTCGTTGAAAGCTACGATTCCTCCATATTTATCGAAGAATCTATTAGTGAAGTTTATAATACATTAGCCATTGCTATGTTTATGGTAATCGTTGTTATCTATTTATTTTTGGGGAATATCCGCGCAACGTTAATACCAGCTGTAACTGTTCCTGTTTCTCTAGTCGCTGCATTTATCGTGATGTATATGCTTGGTTATTCTATTAACCTGTTGACTCTTTTAGCCTTGGTATTAGCTATAGGTTTAGTCGTGGACGACTCTATAGTGGTGCTAGAGAACATCTATCGCCGAATAGAAATGGGTGAACCACCAATACTGGCTGCATATAGAGGGGCCAGAGAAGTCGGTTTTGCCGTTATCGCTACAACCTTAGTGCTGATATCGGTGTTCCTACCGTTAGTCTTTTTGGAAGGAAATATAGGTAGGCTGTTTACAGAGTTCGCTATTGCAATTGCAGCTGCTGTTGCTTTCTCAAGCTTTACGGCATTGACGTTGTCACCAATGTTAGCATCCAAACTTTTAAAGAAAAGAGAGCGTAGTTCAGGCTTTGGAAAATGGGTGGATGTTAGCTTTAAGAAGTTAGAACTAACATACTATAACAGTTTAACGACAACAATTAAGCAGCCAATCATGGTGCTCTTGATGGTAGTTATTAGCGTTGTACTTCTTGTTCAATTACAAAGTAAAATTCCCGAGGAGTTCGTTCCTCGAGAAGATCGTGGAAACTTCTTTATACTGATGCAGGCTCAAGAGGGCGCTAGTTATGAGAGCAATGCACGTAATCTTAAAGTTATTGAAGAAATTTTATTACATTATAAAGAGTCAGGCGAAGCTAGTTTTATATTAGTAAGAACACCAGGTTTTGGTGGTTCTGCCGGGATTGCCATAGTCGGAGCCGCTGACTGGGAAAGCAGAGAGCGTTCAACATTTGATTTGATGAATGAAATTAGTGGCAAGCTCTCTCAAATTCCAGATGTTAGGGCTTTTGCTATTATGCGCTCAGCTCTAGGTGGTGGCGGCTTAGGTCGACCGGTGCAATTTGTTTTGCAGGGTAATACGTATGAAGAGCTCATCAGCTGGCGTGATATTGTCATGGAGAAAGCGGCTGAGAATCCTAAGTTATTGCGTATAGATTCAGACTATAAGGAAACATCGCCACAATTATTGGTGAATATTGATAGAGATAGAGCTGCTGATCTAGGTGTGTCTATTTCTGAAGTTGGGCGCACATTGGAAACAATGCTAGGTCAAAGACGTGTGTCAACTTATCTCGACCGCGGTCAAGAGTATGACGTCGTGTTGGAAGGTAATGAAGCTGATTACCGAAGCCCAAGCAGCATAGATAATATCTATGTGCGTTCTGATAGAACAGGGCAGTTGATACCAATGGACAATCTTCTGGATATTTCAGAACGAGCAACGTCTAATACACTCAACCGTTACAATCGTATGCGAGCAATAACTATTAGTGCAAACTTAGCGGATGGTTATACCGTAGGTGAAGCGTTAGCATTTCTTGAAAATATAGTGGCAACCGAGCTATCTGATGGGGTTTCAATCGATTACAAAGGTGAGTCTCAGCTTTATCAAGAGTCGGGTTCATCTTTCATATTTATATTCGCATTAGCCTTAGCCGTGACCTATCTGGTGTTAGCTGCTCAGTTTGAGAGCTGGATCCATCCTTTGGTCATCATGTTAACTGTACCACTAGCGCTAGTGGGCGCTTATGTTGGCCTTTATTTAGCTGGCATGTCCATTAATATATATAGTCAAATTGGATTAGTAATGCTTATAGGGCTCGCAGCCAAAAACGGAATACTGATTGTCGAGTTTGCTAATCAATTGAGGGATGCTGGTGTTGAATTTGAAGAGGCATTAAAGAGAGCCTCAATGTTGCGACTACGTCCGATTGTAATGACCGGATTTACGACAGTTTTTAGTGCACTACCTTTAGTCTTAGCCACAGGGCCGGGTGCAGAATCGCGAGCCGTTATCGGTATGGTTATATTTGCTGGTGTTATGTTTTCAGCCTTTATGACTTTGTTTATTGTGCCGACCGCGTATGCGTATTTAGCTAGAGGCACTGGCTCTCCTGAGAAGCGCGCGAGAAAGCTTGCGGAGCTCGAGGCTGAAGTGCCTTATAAGAAAGGCGAAGGCGAACTGCATGAGGGCACGGACATGCATAAGTAGAAGCGTTACCCCATCCCTACTGCTTAATAGGCTAGTTCAGGGCTAAATGAAATAATCAAGAAAGGTGTACTGTTATGGTGCACCTTTTTTTATGCTTTGCTAACTCTGTAATTCTCAAACAAGACACACCTATTTGATGGAAATATGAAAATAGGTGTGTCTTGTTTGAGCTTATTTGGTTGAATATTTTTCGGAATGCATAAAAAAAGCCCTAGTTTTAATTAGGGCTTCGATGTTTTTACTTATTTAGCAGACAATTACTATTCGTCTAAGAAGCTTCTTAATTGCTCAGAACGGCTGGGGTGACGTAATTTACGTAACGCCTTAGCTTCAATTTGTCTGATACGTTCGCGAGTAACGTCAAACTGCTTACCTACTTCTTCTAAAGTATGGTCGGTGTTCATATCAATACCAAACCGCATTCTGAGAACCTTGGCTTCACGCGCTGTGAGGCCAGCTAATACTTCCTGAGTGGCATTTTTCAAGCTACCGCCGGTGGCAGAATCAAGAGGTTGAATTATAGTTCCGTCCTCAATGAAATCTCCCAAGTGCGAATCTTCGTCATCGCCAATTGGCGTTTCCATTGAGATCGGCTCTTTAGCAATTTTAAGCACCTTGCGTACTTTGTCTTCAGGCATAACCATGCGTTCTGACAATTCTTCAGGTGTAGGCTCTCTACCCATTTCTTGTAGCATCTGACGCGAAATACGATTTAACTTATTAATCGTTTCAATCATGTGCACCGGAATCCGGATAGTTCTTGCTTGGTCGGCAATCGAGCGCGTAATTGCTTGTCTTATCCACCAAGTAGCATAAGTTGAGAACTTATAACCGCGACGGTATTCAAACTTATCAACCGCCTTCATCAAACCAATATTACCTTCTTGGATCAGATCCAAAAATTGTAAACCACGATTCGTATATTTCTTCGCGATTGAGATAACCAAACGTAAGTTTGCTTCGACCATCTCTTTCTTCGCACGGCGCGCTTTCGCTTCGCCAATCGACATTCTGCGATTAATATCTTTAATGTCTGGAATTATTAAACCAGTTTCAGCTTCAACCGCATTCATTTTGCTAACACTACGCTCGATTTCTTCTTTGAATTCAAGAAGCTTTTCAACGTAAGGAGCTTTACCTTCTAATGCCTTGTATAACCAATCAGTGCTAGTTTCGTTGCCGGCGAATGCTTTAATAAAATCTTTTTTCGGCATTTTTGCGTTCATGACGCAGTACTTCATAATTAATCGTTCTTGAATACGAACTCGATCCATCATGCCGCGCATGTTTTTAACCATGCGATCAAATTGCTTAGGTATTAAGCGAAACTCTTTGAACACTTCACTAAGTTCATGTATTTCTTTACGCGATGCTTTATGCGAGCGTCCTTTTACTTCAATCACGCTCATTACTTTTGTGTATTGCTTGCGCAATGCAGTAAATTTTTCACGTGCAAGCTCAGGATCGACACCTGTGTCTTCTTCTTCCTCTTCCTCATCATCATCTTTGTCTTCATCATCCAGTTCTTTTTGAGATAATTCAGATCCGATGTGAGTCGCGGTAGGCGCTATATCTTGCTCGTTAGGATCAACAAAACCGATGATAATATCGCTAATGCGAATTTCTTCAGCTTCAAATAAGTCCCATTGATCGAGCAAATGCGTGATAGCTTCTGGATATTCTGCGACAGAGCATTGAACTTGGTTAATACCATCTTCAATGCGTTTAGCAATTTCAATTTCGCCTTCGCGTGTTAGTAGTTCAACCGTACCCATTTCACGCATGTACATGCGAACGGGGTCGGTTGTGCGGCCGATTTCGCTTTCAACTGTGGCAAGCGCTTGCGCAGCAGCCTCAGCAACATCTTCGTCGGCAGTTGATTCTTGCATTAGCAATTCATCAGCATCTGGTGCTGACTCGGAAACCTTAATCCCCATGTCGTTGATCATGCGAATAATATCTTCAATTTGATCAGAGTCGACAACGTTTTGAGGGAGGTGATCATTCACTTCGGCAAAGGTTAAGTAACCTTGTTCTTTACCTTTTGCAATCAGGAGTTTTATCTGGGACTGCTTGCTCTGCACAATATACCTTACACTTAATTAGGAGTTGTTAAACGCGAACAAGCTAACTACTTAAAACTAGCTTATTTTCAACCCGTTAAACGATACCAAGGAAATTAACCCTTAGCTTGCTTTATCGTAGCGTCTGCGAATTCGATAGTATAACACTAAACGACTACTTTTGACTACATATTGTTGCCTACGACTTTCCCTTGATATGGGTTCAGATTAACGCTTTTCAAGTGCCAACATCATTATATTTGTTATGCTGACAAGTGCTGACAAGTGCTGAATCTGCTGAATTGTAGATAACTTACCTAACACCTTATTTAACTTTACCGGCTCTTTCTGTTAAGTCAGAATGACTATTGGTAATGATATTAAAATCAACTCACTTACATCTTAACTAATGCAGTTTCATCATTAATAAATTTAACTCTTGTTGTTCTTGCTCGCTTAATTCTGAGAACTTTGTTTTTGCCTCTAGCTCGTCAAGGCGGGCTCTGAAGTGCCATTTAATTAAATTTTTGAAGCAATCGGTGTAAAGTATCTTTACGTTTGTGTCCAAAGCTAAAACATCATTTTCCAACAGCTGTGCAAGATGCCTAATATTAGGATGCTCACGAAAAGCTTCCAAAACCATCCCTGTATTCGCTTTTGGGTTTGCGTAGCAATACGAGTGCAAGTCTATTAATAATGGGATCCCTGAAATTGCTGTGTTTTTCAGGGGTGTTAGCTTTACATTTGGACACTCAGATGCCAACTTTGGCGAGTCCATCAACAATCTAAGCATCATACGCAGTGGTGACTGCTTTATTTTCTGAGGAGCCTGGTAATCAACTTTCCGTGGTGCTTTGCGACTGTTAGCATTTTTTATATCTCGGGCTAGTGTTTCTTTCGCTTCTTCCCCAAACAACTTACTAAGATCAAACAGCAATAAGTCACGTTGATTCTCACCTTGAATTTTTTCTATTAAAGGCATGGCTTCTGCTTTCAACGCAGCTTTACCTTCATTAGATGAAATCGAATGTCGCTGTAACAGGTTATCAAAAAAGAATTTTGATAATGGTACTGCTTTATTTAACAAGTTCTCGAATTCGTCTTTCCCTATTTTTCTGACCATTGTGTCGGGGTCTTCACCATCGGGTAAAAATAAAAATTTCATGCCCACGCCGTCTTTTAAAAATGGCAACGCGTTTTCAAGTGCACGCCATGCAGCTTCGCGGCCAGCCCTATCGCCGTCATAGCAACAAACGACTTCAGCCGTTGATTTAAACATGGCTTGAATATGCTCAGGTGTGGTCGCAGTGCCCAATGCAGCAACAGCATAATTAATATCAAACTGACTTAATGCCACTACATCCATATAGCCTTCAACGACTAATAAACGATCCAGTTTACGGTTGTTTTGGCGCGCCTGATATAGACCAAAGAGCTCAAATCCTTTGTGAAAAATAGGTGTTTCTGGGCTATTAAGATACTTGGGACCATCGTCTTGCATGACGCGGCCGCCAAACCCAACAACACGACCTCGTTTATCTCGAATTGGGAACATAACGCGGTTGCGGAAAAAATCAAACCGACGTTTATTGTCATTTTCTGAAATTAGCTTGAGCTCTAGGAGGCGAGATTGCTTGTGTTCATCAGTACCAAATGTTTTTAATACCGAATCCCATTCTGGAGGTGCAAATCCCATATCCCAAGCTTTAACGATATCACCACTTAGCCCTCGGCCCTTCAGGTATTCGATGACTTCTGGTGCCTGGGAGTGATGTTTTAACTGATGCTGAAAATATCGAGTAACCGATTCCATCAACTGATAGTCATGTTCACGCTGACTTTTTTGCTGGGCGGTCGGTGCGGCTGCACCGCCTTTTTCTCGCGGTACATCAACACCATATGTCTTAGCTAGTTCTTCGATTGCTTCTGGAAACTCTAAACGGTCGAACTCCATCAAAAAGCTAACAACGTTGCCTTTTGCGCCGCACCCAAAGCAGTAATAGAATTGTTTTTCCTGACTTACTGAAAAAGATGGGCTCTTCTCATTATGAAAAGGGCAACAAGCTTGATGATTCTTGCCCGCCTTCTTGAGTTTTACCCGAGCATCAATGATATCGACAATATCGCTGCGAGCGATAAGATCATCTATGAAGTCACGTGGAATGCGGCCAGCCATATATCTAAGCTAATTTAGCTTTGATACTACCGCTTAATGCACCCATATCAGCGCGACCTGTTACTTTAGGCTTAAGCCAACCCATTACTTTACCCATGTCCTGCATTGATACGGCACCGGTTGCTGCCATTGCGTCATCAATTAGTGCATTAATTTCGGCTGCACTTAGTGGCTGTGGCAAGTACTTCTGTATAACGACAATTTCTGCCTCTTCAATGTCTACTAAGTCTTGACGACCTGCGGCTCTGAATGGCGTAATAGATTCATTGCGCTGCTTGACCATCTTGATCAATATAGCAAGAACATCAGTGTCGTTTAATTCGATACGCTCATCCACTTCGCGTTGTTTTACCGCAGCAAGTGCCATTCTCAACGTTTTTAGCGTCAATTTATCTTTGGCGCGCATCGCGTCTTTTTGAGCTTCTTTTAACGTTTCTAATAGAGTCATCGTTATATTCCCTTGATATATTTCTGTTTCGCAGAAACAAAAACGGACGCCATAAAGACGCCCGTTTTGAATTTAATTGGTTCTAGACCAGCTAAGTTCTGCTCTACAAATTAGTACAATCTGATACGACGTGCGTTTTCGCGAGCTAACTTTTTCATGTGACGCTTTTTCGCAGCTGCTTTCTTGCGCTTGCGTTCCCAAGTTGGCTTTTCAAAAAATTCGCGACGGCGAACTTCAGATAGCACACCAGCTTTCTCACATGAACGTTTGAAGCGTCTAAGCGCGATATCAAACGGTTCGTTATCTCTTACTTTCACGATTGGCATTAATTCATCACCTTAAGATGTTATATCTACCAGGTATGTTTTATTACCCGGGCTTAAAAATGGTGCGGAATACTAAAACTTTTGCAATTACTTGTAAAGCGATTTAGTACAAAAATATTTGCTTCTGTTGGTTTTCCGCCGGCGTTGCGCAGTATATACTAGCAAAACATTGATTGCACTGTGATCATTGGCTATTTTAAAGGTTTTTTGATTGTTATTGCGTAAGTAACTGAAACCATTACAAAGCTATTTTAATGAACTGTTTTAAAAGCTTCTCTCAAAGCATTATTTTTTACTGAGTATTTAAATGAAAATTCTAGGCATCGAGACATCCTGTGACGAAACAGGCGTCGCAATTTACGACACTGACCATGGCTTGTTATCCCATGAGCTATACAGCCAAGTTAAATTACACGCCGATTATGGTGGTGTTGTGCCCGAACTAGCATCGCGCGATCACGTTCGTAAGATAGTGCCCTTAATTAAACGCACTATCGCTAGCGCTGGGCTCAGTCCTAGTGAAATCGATGGTGTTGCATTCACTCGTGGGCCGGGTCTAGTTGGTGCATTACTCGTGGGTTCTTCAGTGGGCCGCAGTCTAGCTTACGCTTGGGGCGTGCCTGCCGTGGGAGTGCATCATATGGAAGGGCACTTACTAGCACCAATGTTGGATGATAATCCACCAGCATTCCCATTTATTGCTTTGTTGGTGTCTGGTGGGCACAGCATGATCGTCGATGTCCAAGGCATTGGCCAATATACCGTTCTTGGTGAGTCATTAGATGATGCAGCGGGTGAGGCATTCGATAAAACCGCAAAGCTCTTGGGGCTCGATTATCCTGGCGGTCCCTTGCTGGCTAAGTTGGCAGAGAAAGGTGAAGCAGGTCACTACAAATTTCCAAGGCCAATGACGGATCGTCCCGGCTTAGATATGAGCTTTAGTGGATTAAAAACATTCGCGGCAAATACAATTCGAGACTGTGATGGTAATGAGCAGACAAAAGCGAATATTGCGTTCGCATTTCAAGACGCAGTAGTCGATACGTTGCTAATCAAATGTCAGCGCGCATTAAAGCAAATGAATCAAAAACGTCTTGTGATTGCTGGTGGCGTGAGCGCAAACAAACAACTTAGAGCAACGTTGCAAGACTTAAAACGGCGCAAAGGAATTGACGTTTATTACCCTGCTTTTGAATACTGCACTGATAATGGTGCAATGATTGCATTTGCAGGAGCACAACGTTTGTTGGCAGGTGAGTCGGAGGGATTGGATACCAAGGCGATGCCTAGATGGCCACTGGATTCTTTGCCCGCTATATGAGCGCTAATAAACAAGGTTGAAAACTTGGTTTAACTAAATTGTTGAGCCAAGATTTTTTATACTAGATTAACGTTTTCCTACGATGCAAAATAGTTTAACTTTGTTGAGAATGCTGAGTAATTGCAGGTCTTATTCGTTTACATTGCCTTTTTTCCAAATTTTGCTTTCTTTACCCTGCAACAGGCGTCGTATATTTTCGCGATGCTGCCAAATGATCAAGACTGATAGCATGAGCACAGAATACATATATTCCGGTTTGAAAAATAAAGTGTATATGGGAGCAAGTGTCACAGTAACCAGTGCTGCGAGCGATGAGTAACCGGTCATTATCACCACGATTATCCAGGTTCCGAGTAGTAAACCTGCCAAATAAAAGCCTAATGCAATTAAACAACCCAACGCAGTTGCTACGCCTTTACCGCCTTTAAATTTAAAAAATATGGGATACATGTGGCCAAGACAAGCCGCAATACCAATAACCCCTATGGATATTGCGTCAACGCCTAGTAAGAATGCGGCATAAACACTCACCGTGCCTTTCAGTGCATCAAACACTAACACTATAGCGGCCGCGAGAGGTCCTGCAATCCGTAAAACGTTAGTTGCCCCTGGATTTCCTGAGCCCTGTATTCGCGGGTCGCCCTTGCCGAAAAGATAGCAAACAACAATCGCACTGGACACTGAACCTAACATATATGCCGCAAAAATCATGATCAGCGTAAATGAAATCATATACTTGGTCCCTGTGTGCGGTTACAATTAATTATAGATTACTAGAAGGTGAAAAAAATCGCTAGCCGATTAAGTTACTGTCATGGATTTAGTTAAAATACAGGGCCTAACCGTCCACGCACTTATTGGTGTTTTTGATTTCGAAAGGCATGCTAAGCAGAGGTTGATATTAGATGTCGATATGGTCACAGACCTAAGTTTGGCGGCTAGTACCGATGACGTCAAAAATACCATCGATTATGGCAAAGTTGCGCAGCGCTTGGCTGATGTCGCCGGCGGGTCATCGTACTTTTTACTCGAAGCTTTGGCGCAAGAAATGCTTGATATGATTTTTGCTGAATTCAATCCTCACAAAGTGACTCTCACGGTTAATAAGCCAGATATTCTAAAAGAAGCCGTTAATGTGGCTATTTGCATGACCAGAGAGCGCAATTAGTGTCTCATTTCATATTGATAAGCGTGGGTTCTAATATCGACAAAGCGGCGAACACTGATGCAGGGCTGAATGGGATTGCTGACGCTTTTGACAATGTGCAGCTCTCACCGGTTTACGAAAGTGAGTCTGTCGGTTTTAGTGGAGATACGTTTTTTAATTTAGTTGTGTCAGCTCAGACTGATGCAAGTGTTGATCGTGTGTGTGAAATATTAAAAAAAATTGAAGATGAAAATGGTCGAATTCGAGGTATACAAAAATTTGCACCACGAACACTTGACCTCGACTTATTAATCTTTGATGAACATGTAATCGACAACCCTATCATTTTGCCGCGTGATGAAATTCTCTATAATGCCTTTGTTTTGAGGCCGCTAGCTGATTTAGTGCCACTGCATATTCACCCGGTGGTGAAAAAAAATTATCAAACCTTATGGCAGCAATACGACAAACAAAAACAAAATTTGTGGGTTGCTGACTACTCATGGAGTAACACCCCAACATGACGTTTTTTGAAATAATCATTCTTGCAATCATTCAGGGATTAACGGAGTTTTTACCTATTTCCAGTTCAGCTCATCTAATTTTGCCAGCCGAAATTTTAGGATGGCGGGAACAGGGGTTAGCATTTGATGTTGCCGTGCATGTGGGGAGTTTACTGGCGGTGATTATTTATTTAAGAGATGATATCGCTAAGCTAACAGTCGCCTGGTTTTCGCATGGTTTAAGTCGTGAGCAAACGCCAGAGAGTAAGTTAGGTTGGTGGATAATTATTTCTACCATTCCAGGTGTTATTTTCGGTTTTCTAATGAAAGACTTTGTTGCCGAAAATTTGCGAATTGCCATGGTCGTTGCAATTACGACGATCGTCTTTGGCTTGTTACTCTGGTATGCAGACATAACAGCAAAACAGACAAAAACTATTGAAAAAATTGGTTTGAAAGAAGCTGTTATTATTGGCTTGGCTCAAGCAATCGCTATTATTCCGGGTACGTCGCGTTCGGGCATTACTATGACGGCCGGGCTAATGCTTGGACTAGATCGAGAAAGTACCGCGAAATTTTCATTTCTACTATCTATACCAATCATTTTGGGTGCTGGTTTGTTTTCGGTATTAGAGTTATTAGGAAACGTAGCTAAAGTCAATTGGAATGAGCTGTTATACGGGGCTGTGTTCTCTTTTGTTGCTGCTTATTTGTGTATATTTTTATTTTTAAATTGGATTTCTAGAATAGGCATGTTGCCGTTTGTTATTTATCGGTTAGTTTTAGGTTTCGTATTGTTATACATTGTTTTAGGTTAATTTATATACGCAAGTTAGTCTATCGTTTACCAAAAGGACTGTTAGAATGAGTAATACGTTATTTACAAAAATTATTAATAAAGAGATCCCAGCCGATATACTGTTTGAAGATGAAAGGGTTCTCGCGTTTAAGGATATTAATCCACAAGCGCCTGTACACTTCTTAGTTATTCCTAAAAAGGCGATCGCCACGACTAACGATATTGCAATTGAAGATGAAGCTCTCGTTGGATACATGCATCGCGTTGCTGCCAATATTGCCAACGATTTAGGTGTTGCACAGCAAGGATTTCGAACAGTTATGAACTGTAATCAAGATGGCGGGCAAACGGTTTATCATATTCATTTGCATGTTTTAGCGGGAAAAGCGTTGGGATGGCCCCCTTATCAAGAACGATTAAAAGATTAAATAAACTCATCGGGTTTTAGTGATTCTTAGTTTTATCACGATGCTCTGAAACGAAGCGTAAAATGTCATCGGTGTTTGGTCACTTAGGTTTACCAAAAAAATAAAAAATATAGGGCGCTATTTCCATGTCTACTCAAAATGCACTGTTAACTATTTTAGTTGAAAAAATTAACAACGATACATTGGTATTACCGACTTTGCCTGCAATTGCTTTGAAAGTGCGAAGAGCGGCTGATAATCCTAATGTCAATTTGAACGACATGTCCGATGTTGTGGGGCAAGACCCATCGCTAAGCGCTCGAATGATTAAAATTTCTAATAGTGCGTACTTAGGTCGCGCAATAAAAGTGACGTCTACGACGCAAGCGGTAACTCGAATTGGTCTATATCAAGTAAAGAATATTGCTACCGCGTTAGCAATGGAACAGCTTTTTGTCTCGAAAAATGAAATTGTTAAAAAGTATATGGCAAAAGTCTGGACTGACACGGTGGATATTGTAGCAAATGCGATGGCTGCCCTGCTGACTTATCAAGCAGCGACGGGTAAAAAGAACTTAAATCTAGACACTATGACGCTTTCTGCATTAATAGCTAATATCGGTGCATTGCCGGTACTAACTGAAGCCGAACGGCACGACAGTGTTTTTGCTAATTTAACTTTCCTAGACGTAGCAATTGAAAAATTGTCTGGTCGCATTGGTGGCAGTATTATGCGTGAATGGCAATTTAATGAGGTTTTTATTCAATGTGCGGAGCATTGGAGGAACTTAGATTTCAGTGAACCAACCATCGATTACATTGATTTTGTGCGTATTGGCGCAGCATTGTCTAACCAAGCAGATAACGCGGATGAAATTCTGACTTTAGCACTAGAGAAAGGAATTTTTACTGATATAGACGTTTACCAATCACCCGAGTTTGCAGAAATCAGAGACAACGCTAAATCTATCTTTGCGTAATTATTTTATGCCTTCAACATTTTGTATTATCGACTGAATACTGATTGACCTCAGCTCAGTGAATAAAAAGTCTCAATGTTTGTTGAGCTTTTTTATTCTAATTCATAGTCACCACCTCCAAAAACTCATTCAAACTAGAACATTCCTATCATTTTTGATTTATCGAAAAATTAATCGCTTTTAATCAATCAAGGCAACCATGAATTACAGTAATATTGTTCGTATATCAATTAGCAAGCGTTGATGAAGAATTGTTGTAAGGGCATATGAAAACGATTGTTGCGCATATAGAGAAGGAGTTTGTTTGTATTGACAATGTGGGACGGCAGGCGAAGACTTGTAATTATTTGTCGTAAATATCTGCGTGTCGCTGGATGGCGAGAAATTAAAATCGTAATGTCTCAATCTCTCGCCATGTCAGGATTTGCTGGGAACTATCCTGTTCCGTATTTATGCTCTATAACGAGACTATTTTTCCAGCAAATCTCTTAGCAAATATCTTGATATCTTGATTATTACAAATGATATTTACATCTTGCACGTCGTGCTTTTCTATCGCTGTGTCAGCGCCAAGTATTACGGCATCCAAACAAATCTTTGACTCAAGTGACTCATCGGTAACGAATCTAACTTTTCTTGTTTCTGGTGCTTGGTTTTCTTGTTTGAATGCTCTTGCAGAGCGTGCTAATGACTTACCGTTACAGCTTAAAATAGTAGTGAAACGGTCAAAGTTTTCACTGCTCTCTCTTACTAGTTCGTAAGCGGCTTGCAATCCTGCAGTTGCCCCTGTGTAGCAAACTTTTGTTTCAAATGTATTGTCTGCTGGTCGAAGCTGAACATTTGTTGCCGATACAGAAGAAGTAAATGTGATTGTCGCAATCGCAATAGTGGTCAATAAAGTTTTCATATGAGTATCCCAGTAATAATATGGTGCAACGACGTTGTTGCCCTATAAATAATACGTGTTTACTTAAAGAGATCCAGTTATTTTGTAATAAAATTACAAAATAACTAGTTTACAAGTTAAATTTAACCTTTTTATGTAATTTAATTACTAATTATTAACAGGTTATGCGCTTTAATTACCTGCTTTTAACAATATAAACAAAAGATTTGAATTTTAATTTCTGCACGGATTTAGTGCTTTTGCGCTATATTGGTGAGTTCTTGAATTGCGGTTGCTGAGAGTTTGCATGTATTTGGGGCAGGTATAATAATTATGTAATAAAATTACATTTTGAAGGCTGATCGATTGATCAGCCTTCAGTCGATGTTATTCTGAATCAACTTCAAATATTTTGCGAAGAGCTTCAGCGAACTCGACTACCTCAGATGACATCAGCGTGAAATCAGCATCAAGCTTCACATTGAGTTCGTCTTTAGGGATATCTTCATTTTGTTCCTTCACTACATCTGTGAATTTTAAACGCTTTATGGACAAATCTTCGCCGATGATACAGGTGAGTCGGTCTTGCCAAGCAACACTTAATTTTTGTACCAACATACCAGATTGCAAATGCGCAAGTATTTCTTCGGCATCTAAATCTTGAGACTTACATCTAATCACGGCGCCATCTTCTGACGGTGACTTGAACTCAGCTTCATCAAGTATTTCAATTTGTTCAGGTGCATCTTGAAGAACCCAAGACGTCAGCGTTTCTTGTTTGCTACTTTTTGCAAATGGAACAACAGGAAGTGAGCCAATACATTTTCTAACACAAGATAGGAATGCTTCAGCCGCACCATCTGAACTTGCATCTACAACAACAAGATTATTCTCTGGCGAAATAAAACCGTGGGTAACACTGTTTTTGGTAAATGCCTGGGGAAGTAAGCGATGAATAATTTCTTGTTTTAAATCTTGTTGGGATTTTTTGGGAACCGGTGAACCTGTTTCGGCTTCAATTTGGGCCACTTTTTCAGCTAATTCATTATTAACCACTGACGCTGGCAAGATGCGTTCTTGTTTTTTGAGCACCAACCAATAACGGTTAGCTGTTTTTTGACACAACATATCGCTATTTCTAAAAGGTGAAGTCCACCCCATGGTTGCAATATCTTGAGATCCGCAAGGACGGAAAGACATACTTTCTAACTGAGTTTGAAGTTGCTCTTCGTTGAGCTCTAACGAGTTCGTTAGTTGATATAATTTAAGATTTTTGAACCACATATTTATTCTAATAATTACCGATTAAAAAAGTGAGCGCACTCTACCAATCTGGACGCCGATGGTCAAAACGAATTTCCGTAATCACTCAATAAGGACACACCTGTTTGCAAACAAATAGGTGTGTCCTTATTGCTATGGTAAGTTAAGGTTAAATGTCATAAATTTTGGTTATGGCGCAACAAAACGCTAAAATATAGTGGTTATTCGATTTTTTTTTAATTATTTTAAAAATAATTTGGTGATTTGACTAATTATTTTACTTATTTAATAAAACTGTCACAGAATACTTTGATACTGGCTTTTAATTAATTATGTCAGGAGTTAAATCCATGTCTCGCACAATTTTGTTAGTTGAAGACGAAGCGCCCATCAGGGAGATGCTTTCTTTCGTTTTAGAACAAGCGGGTTTTAATGTTGTTGAAGCCGAAGATTTCAACGTCGCATTGGAAAAAGTTAAAGAGCCATACCCTGATCTAATACTTCTTGACTGGATGTTGCCAGGTGGCAGTGGTGTTCAATTGGCAAAGAAGCTAAAACAACACGAATTTACGCGCGACATTCCTGTGATCATGCTAACCGCTCGTGGCGAAGAGGATGATAAAATTAGAGGCTTAGAGGCCGGTGCGGATGACTATGTTACTAAACCGTTTTCACCAAAAGAGTTAGTCGCTCGTATTAAAGCAGTTATGCGCCGGGTTACGCCAACTTCAAAAGAAGAACCAATCGAATTTAACGGTCTGATATTAGAACCGATTTCGCATCGGGTAACCGCTAATGGCGACCCTTTGGATATGGGGCCGACAGAATTCAAATTATTACATTTTTTCATGACCCACCCCGAGCGTGTATATAGCCGTGAGTTATTGCTCGATAATGTTTGGGGTACTAACGTTTATGTTGAAGACCGTACGGTTGATGTGCACATTCGTCGTCTTCGCATCGCTTTATCACATCATGGTCACGATGCCATGATCCAGACTGTCCGTGGCGCAGGATATCGCTTCTCAAATAAGATTTAAATGTACTACCCACGCTCATGGACTAAAAGCATATTAAGGCTATTTATTTATCTAGCCTTAGTTATCTCGCTTGGCATTTATCTTGGAAATGTCACTTTAGTGCTATTGATCGCTGCCGTGTCCCTCATTATTTTCAACTATCTACACTTATATAGTCTAACCAAGTGGTTGTGGGAAAGTCGAAAAATGTCTCCACCATCGGCTCCAGGTGTTTGGGAACATGTCTATGAAGGTGTTTATTATTTGCAACGGCGTAACAGGAACAAACGCCGTAACTTAGGCCAGTTGGTAAAACGCTTTCGCGAAGGTTCTGAAGCACTTCCTGATGCTGTTGTGGTAGTGGATAAAGAAGCTAAAATCGTTTGGTGTAATCGTCATGCAAGAATTGAAATGGGGTTAAAGTGGCCTGATGATTCCGGACGTAGGATCGACAACCTGATCCGCCATCCCAAATTTATCGATTACTTTCACTCTGGCGAATATCAATATCCTATTGAAATTCCAGCACCAACAAATCCGAATAAAACCTTTGAGTATCGGATAATGGCTTACGGCGAAGATCAATTACTATTAATAGTGCGGGACGTTTCTCGAGTGTCTCAATTAGAAGAGATGCGAAAAGACTTCGTAGCTAACGTATCTCATGAATTACGCACTCCACTGACGGTTATTAATGGCTATCTTGAAGTACTGAGCGTTGACACAGACGATCAAAATCCTTTTGTGAATAAAGCGATGGCGGAAATGGGAACGCAAACTAAGCGCATGCAGGCACTCATTGAAGACTTGCTTGTTTTGTCTCGAATTGAAGGGTCGGCTGAGCGAATATATGAAAATACTATCGACATGACAGCAATGTTGAAGCAAGTTGAAACAGAAGCTCAAACATTGAATCAAGAAAAACAACATAAGATTTCATTTAAGGTAGATAATGAATTGCGCATATTTGGCGTTGAAACGGAAATGCGCAGTGCTTGCTCAAATCTGATCTTCAACGCTATCTATTACACGCCTTCAGGCGGCAATATAAAAGTAATATGGAAAAAACGAGGCTCCGCTGCTTATTTTGCTGTCGTCGATAATGGTGATGGTATTGAAGATAAACATCTACGCAGACTAACCGAGCGTTTTTATCGAGTGGATAAAGCACGTTCGCGAAAGACGGGTGGCTCAGGTTTGGGGCTATCAATTGTTAAGCACGTACTTAATCACCACAACTCTTATTTAAATATTGAGAGTAAAATTGGAAAGGGAAGTGAATTTTCATTTATACTACCTCCAGAACTTATCTATGAACGTAGTTTGGACTCGTGATCGAAGTATTATTAATAAAAGCCATATCTGCAAAAACTAATATTAGCCTGAATGCAGCTAAGCATTTTTTGTGTCCCTCTGCCTTTAGCATAATATGTATGTTCGTCAGCTTATTTATATTGATCCCGCCATATGCATATGCTCAAGTATTTGACGAAACAACACCAGTTCAACCTTTATCAACAATCCGCCCTCAAATAGAAACGTTAACAAACAAAGATCACGCCATCGAGTTGCCAGATACTATTCAAACAGATTTAGCTTCATTGACAACAACGAAGAGTTTGGCTGGGGTTTATGGGAGTATATCTTCCGTAGGTTCGGATACCTTAGCAACATTAATTTCGCTATGGTCTGAACGATTTAAAACAGTATATCCGCACGTTAAATTTCAAATTCAAGCATCTGGTTCAGCGACGGCAGCGCAAGCATTAACTCAAGGTACCGCCACAATAGGCCCTATGTCACGCGCAATGACAGCCAGTGAAGTTAGCCGTTTTACGCAAAAATATGGGTATCCACCGACTACCCTGATTGTCGCTGTGGATGCTATCGCCATTTATGTTGAAAAAAACAATCCGATGCAATCCTTAACGCTCGAACAAGTTGACGCACTTTTTTCGGTGACTAGATTTTGCGGTTCAGCTAATAAAATAGAGACTTGGTCTGATATTGGTGTGACTAAGTTTGGTGAAAATCGAAAAGTGCTATTGTATGGTCGTAATTCAGCATCGGGGACCTACGATTTATTTAAGAAGCAAGCCTTGTGTGAGGGCGACTTCAAGGCTACTGTTAATGAATTACCAGGTTCATCGTCGGTTGTATTATCTATAGCGTCGTCTGTTGGAGGGCTTGGATATGCTGCGCTGGGGCACTTTGATGACAATGTTAAAGCACTTGCTATCGGTACAAAAAGGCAAGGTGAAATGTTTTATGCAGAACCGAATAACGACAATATTACCTCAGGTAAATATCCGTTTTCTCGGTACTTATATATTGTGGTAAACAAACCGCCGAATAGTCAGTTGCCTGTCCTAGAGCGTGCATTTCTCACCTTTATTTTGTCTGATGAAGGGCAAAATATGGTTAATGAAAATGGCTACTATTCAATTAGTAAGGAGCTTAGAGAGAAACAATTGGTTTCTATCTTGCGTTAATTGCCAATAACTACAGGGTTACTCAATCAGTAATGTCATTATATTAAATTCAAATTCTAACTAAAATCCAAAATCCAAAATCCAAAATCCAAAATCCAAAATCCAAAACCCAGAATCCAGAATCCATAACCTAAAATCTAAAACTTAAAATCATCTCCTTGTATTAAACTTTTGTGACAATACCGCGGTGTAACATAACTGTCATTTACATCAAGTAATCTGCTTTAAAAATTTTTAGCAATAATTTCTTATTTTGATATTTTGGAGAACACAATGAACTTGAACGGACTTTTTAGAGTTTCTGCAATCGCAGCTACTTTAACACTTGGCGCATGTGGTGGAGATATCAATATCTCTGAAGGCGATATCATTGATAACAGCGTTGTAAATAATGAAACCAGCGGTGGCGGCACTCCTGTTGTTACTCCTGATGATACTAAGCCCGGGTCAGTAGATGTTTTCTTAAGTGGCCAAGTATCTACCGCGCTGGGTCAGACTATTGAAGTTAGACAGCTTACCGGTCGCCTTACTGATGCAGAAGCAGTGAATGGGGTTATTACACTGACTAACGACACCGTCTGGGCATTAACGGGTCCAGTTTTCGTTGGTAACGATAAAGCAAACAGCGTTACGCTTGCAATTGAACCAGGGACTATCATCTTTGGTAGCCGCGGTGCTGATTACTTAGTTATCAGCCGCGATTCAAAAGTTGAAGCGCAAGGAACAGCCACTTCTCCGATTATTTTTACTTCATACAATGATGTCATCGGTAACGAAGTTCAAGCTGGTCAATGGGGCGGTATGATTATTCTTGGTAACGCACCTACAACGAAATGTCCAACAGACGGAACTGACTGTTCACTGCAAGTCGAAGGCGCAGAAACCGGTGCTGTATTTGGCGGTGCAAACGACGCTGATAATTCAGGTTCACTTAAATATGTTGTTGTTAAATATGCAGGTTTCGAAATTGCACCTGATAATGAATTGAACGGTATCACTTTTGGTGGTGTTGGTTCAGGTACCGAAATTGACTATTTACAGGTTCATGCAAACGCAGATGACGGCGTTGAATTTTTCGGTGGTTCTGTTAATGCTAAGCACCTCGTCTTAACGTCAATTCAAGACGATTCAGTAGACTGGGATAACGGTTACGATGGTAAACTTCAATACGTTTACGTTGAACATGCAGCTGATGGTTCTGACGCTAACCGTGGTATTGAAGGTGACGGCGATGGCGGTGACGGAACTCCGTTCTCACGTCCAAAAATTGCTAACATTACGATTATTGGTAACAGCTTTGATACCGCAGATGCAGACTCCGAAGGTGTTCTACTTCGTGACCAAACAGGTGCAAACATCATCAACATGTTAATCACTGGTCCGCAAGGCATGGGCGAGTGTTTAGAAATGGACAATGATGAAACCGTCCAAGGTAACTTGGCAGACGGCGATATTACTATTACGAATTCAGTCATTGCTTGTGCAGAAGCATTTAACTTTGGCGCAACAGATGTTGACTTAAACAATTGGTTTGGCACAGAGCAGCAAGGAAATAGCATTATTGCTTTTGCTGATCGCGCTAATGTTGGGATTAACAGCGATGGTACTTTAACAGCTGAAAGCTCGTTACGTACCTCCGGTGGTAATGCTGCTAACTTGGATTCATTCTTTGAAACCAATACGTTTGTTGGCGCAATAGGTGATAACGATTGGCGTCAAGGTTGGGCCTTCGGTTTTGGTGGTGGTGAAGTCGGTGTAGTTACTTCTGCATCAGGTTGCCCTGCAGGAACAACGACTATTCCAGCGGTAGATGGAAATACTAATACATGCCAACTTTCTGGCCGCATTACAACTGACCTGCGCTTAACAACAGGTAATCATTATGCCTTGTCTGAAGCTGTGTTCGTTGGCGGTGATAATGTTGACAGTGCGACATTGACAATTGACCCTGGTGTTGTTGTTTATGGTAGTTCAGGTGCGGATTATTTAGTGGTTAGCCGTGGTTCTAAAATTGAAGCTAACGGCACAGCAACGTTACCAATTACATTTACCTCTCGTCAGCACGTTGCTAATGGTGTAACTGCTGGTCTAGAAAATGGAACAGCAGGTCAGTGGGGTGGTGTGGTTATCTTAGGTAACGGTAATTCTACAAAATGTCCGCAAGACGGCACAGCTTGTTCATTACAAGTAGAAGGTGTTCAAGAAGGCGCTGTATTTGGCGGCTCTGATGATACTGATAATTCAGGAACGTTGCGTTACGTTCGCGTCATGCATGGTGGTTTTGAAGTTGCTCCTGATAACGAATTGAACGGTATTACGTTTGGTGCAGTAGGTTCAGGTACGGTTATCGAATATCTGCAAGTGCATAAAAACGCAGATGACGGTGTTGAATTCTTTGGTGGTGCGGTTAATGCTAAATACCTTGTTCTGACCGGTATTCAAGATGACTCAGTTGATTGGGATAACGGCTTTAAAGGCAAAATGCAATTTGTACTGGTAAAGCATGCAGATGATAATTCTGACGCGAACCGTGGTATTGAAGGTGATGGTGATGGTGGTGAAGGTACTTTATTCTCAAACCCGACTGTTGCTAACATGACTATTATTGGTAACACGTTCGATACTGCTGACTCTGATTCTGAAGGCGTGTTGTTGCGCGACCAAACTAACGCACAATTATACAACTTTGTGGTAACCGGTCCTGCAGGGATGGGCGAATGTTTCGAGTCTGATTTATCTGACGGTGATACGACACTGGAAGAAAACATGAACGGAACGAGTGCAACACAGTTAGTATTCCAGTCTTCTGTACTGGCTTGTGCTGAAAATATTAAAAATTCTGGTACCTTCGACCAAGAAACGTGGTTCTTAGGTCAATCTAATAACTCAATCGCTGCAGACCAAGCGGCAGTATTGAACGGAATCTTTACAATTGATGCAACAGTTCCTACAGACGTAACCACTTTAGATAGTTTCTTTACTCCTGTCGATTTCATTGGTGCAGTTAAAGATGCAGACAATAACTGGACAGCAAACTGGACTGTAGGTCTATAACGACTTCAGCGGTTTGATAGCACTTAGCTAGATAGTAAATTAATACGAGTGCGTTACTTATTGGTAGCGTACTCGCGTTTTAAAGAGTCAGTTTTAGATGTTGCTTAACTTTAGGTATTGTAAAAATTAGCAGCTAATGAGGTTAAAATGAATCAACCTGCAAACAGGTTTCCGAACAAACAAGTGACGCTTGCTGTATTGGCTTCACTTGCCCTAATTCAGCTATTTTTTGTGCAATCAGCAATGGCTCAGCAAGCAGATGAAGAAGAGGCAATTGAAGAAGTTGTTGCTACCGGCACAAGGTTAAAAGGAACAGCGACCGCTGTTTTGGAAGAACGTAAAAACCAGGCGTTTGTTGCCGATATATTGGGCTCTGAACAAATTTCAAGAACCGGTGACAGTGATGCTGCATCCGCGCTTCGTCGCGTAACAGGCTTGACTCTGGTTGATGGCAAGTTCATCTATGTTCGTGGTCTAGGTGAGAGGTATTCAAGTACGCAATTAAATGGCGCAGCTGTACCTAGCCCTGATCCAACCCGAAACGTTATTCCACTGGATTTATTTCCAGCAGATATTATTGAAAGTTTGTCAGTGCAGAAGTCATTTTCACCTTCAATGCCGGCGTCTTTTGGTGGTGGTAACGTTAATATTCGCTTAAAAACTATCCCTACGCAGTTTATCTTCAATGTATCAGGTAGCCTAGGTTATAACAGCGAAAACTCTGCAGATGCGCTTGCTTATAATGGCGGAGGTACAGATTGGCAAGGTCGTGATGATGGCACTCGCGCGGTCCCTGCTTCTATTGCGTCGCGCTGGCAAAATAAAGCGTTTTTAGATTCACTTGATCAAGATGTTGCGCTTTCCTTATTGCGTGATGTTAATCGAGACTATGATCCCTTCTTGAAAAGCATCGGTCCCAACATGGGCTTCAACTTTTCATTAGGCAACAGTTTTGATATTGATGATAAGTGGCGTTACGGATTTTTAATTACAAGCAGTTACGGTAGCGAAACAAATGTTTCTCAAGAGTATGAGCTGCAACAAGCAGATCGGGTCCAAGATTCGATAAACATAGTGCGTTTCTTCGACGATATTTCCGTTACTGAGACGAGTGTTAAATGGTCAAACATGGTCAATTTAGGTGTTGATTACAACCGTAACCATAGAGTTGATTACAGCCTGATTATTTTGAACGATACGCGCGATGAAATTAGTGAAAAATTTGGTAATACTGAAAATTTAAGTCAAGCTGAAGGCTTGCGTATACGTGATGTTGCAGTTGAATACGAAGAACGTAAGATGTTTACTAATCAACTTCGCGGCATGCATACTTTCCCGCAATTCAATTTTATGGGTATTGACTGGAAATACAGTTTAGGACGCTCATTACGAAATGCGCCAGGAAATTTCGATTCACGCTTCGTCATCAGTGACGAAAATACCGATGGTTTCTTTGATGCCAGTAATGAAATTGCATTGAACAATTCGACTACCGCTGCGCGATATTCATTTCAGAACTTACATGATAGATTGGAGAATGCAGGTTACAACGTAACTATGCCTTACTCAATCTCGGACTGGGAAATGGAGTTTAAATTTGGTGCTGATTTCCTAACCAAAACACGTACTGCTGCGAATCGTCGCTTTGACATCAATACACGTGCATTTACCGACTCAAACTTACTAGTTGGTGGTTCTTACTTTAGTATCTTCAGTGATCAAGTATTAGGGGATGAAACTAACTTTGAAGGTGCAGGGCCAGCTATTATTCGTGACACAACGATCGCTGGCGATGACTATGCAGCAGGTCAGAAAGTTGATGCTTACTATATTGAAGGTGATTTTTTCTTTAAAAATAAATGGCGTTTCAGCGGTGGAGTGCGTTTTGAAGATTTTCGTCAAGTTGTTGCTCCATTCGACCCAAGAACCAATCAGTTCGATTTGCCGGATGAAGCTGACCGTTCTCAATTAGCCTTTCAAGAAGACGATTTTTACCCGGCGTTGGCGATGACCTATATTAAAGACGAAAGCATGCAGTTTAGAGCAAGTATAGGGCAAACGGTAGTTCGTCCTGATTTGCGAGAGGTATCATCGTCGACGTTTATTGACCCACTAACTGAATTCCCAATTGCGGGAACACCAGGAATCAACACCACATCAATCATTAACTATGATTTGCGTTGGGAATGGTATCGCGAAGCAGGTAACAACTTGTCAGTGGGCTTGTTCTATAAAGATATGGACTCACCCATTGAGTCTGTGCAATCGCCAGCGCAAGATGGGCCGCCTTTGATTCGTATTGCTAATGCTGAAACCGGTGAATTGTACGGTATCGAAGTCGAATTCTTGCAAGGCTTAGACTTCATCGGGAAAGGTATTTGGGACAACATATTTGTGTCAGGTAATTTAACCCTGAGCGATTCTGAAATTCTGTTGGATCGCCAAAGTATTGTTGATCAAACAGGAGTGTCAGCTGCGGTAACTAACCTAGAACGCCGCTTAACAGGTCACTCGCAATATGTGATGAACTTGCAAAGTGGTTTCGATTCCGACAATGGCGAACATTCTTTATCGTTAGTTTATAACGTGTTTGGTGAACGTATTTTAATACCGGGCATCGATGGTTTTGACGATAGTTATGAACAGCCATTTCACTCGTTTGATACCGTTTATAAATTTTATCCTAACTTCAACACCACAATGACATTCAAAATTCAAAACATATTGGGCGAATCTAAAAAGCTAGAATTTGAAAATGTGTTGTTACGTTCTGAAACCAAGGGCCGTAAATTGAGTTTGTCAGTGAAGTATGATTTTTAACTGACACAAAAAGTTCATAAAACTCATTTAATGCTTCAAAGCTGTACTATGCAGGCGTTCTGCAAACATAGTACGGCTTTTTTATTTCTAGATGTAGCAGGACTTTATCAAATATGACAGTTATGTAATAAATCTGTAATAGAACACCTCTATCCTTTGGGCAGATTTTGGTGCGAGCGTTAGTGTTATTTTACTAATACCTGCCCTATTTATATTGAACTTAGGATGCGCATATGAAGGTTTTTCAAACGTTAATAGCGACGGCAGTAACGTCAGTGTTACTTAGTACCGCTGTTCTTGCACAAGAAGATAAGTACCTTGACCCAGCAGCCCAAAAGGCAACAGAGATTAATGAGTCTGCGGTTAAGTCGCAAACTACAATTAATAGCATCACGGATCAAATTGATGGCAAACTTCAACAGTTCAAAGCGTTAAGCAAAGAAATAGAAGGCTTAGAGATTTATAACGGGCAATTGCGTCGTCAAATAGCTAACCAAGACCAAGAGATGTTAGATCTGAACCAGTCTATCGATGAAGTGAGCGTAATAGAACGTCAAATCACGCCATTGATGTTAAAGATGATTGCCGGTTTGTCTCAGTTCGTCGCATTGGACGTTCCTTTTCTGTCTGAAGAACGCGGCAACCGCATCCTTGACTTACAAAGCATGATGGACAGAGCTGACGTTTCCTCTTCTGAAAAATTCCGTCGTGTTATGGAAGCTTATCAGGTTGAAATGGACTACGGAAAAACCATCGAAGCTTATCCAGGCTTGAAGGACATTGACGGACAAGAACGTTCAGTTGAATTCCTTCGCATTGGTCGTACGTCACTGATTTATCAAACTCGCGATGGCAGCTATCAAGGTGCATGGAACAAACAAACACAGCAGTGGGAAGAACTTGATTCAAGCTACAAGAACCAAATATCTAAAGGTTTACGTATCGCCAAGAAACAGCTAGCTCCGGACCTATTGTTGGTTCCAGTCGCGATTACGGATTAAGGGAACGATGATGAAAGCATTTTTTTATAAAAGCAGTTGTAAAGGTGGTACTTCACTGACTTTTGCAAAGTCACTCTTAGCAGCAACAGCGGCTGTCGTCCTATCATTTTCTGTGCAGGCACAGTCAGACACAGCGCTAGACTTAGACGCTCTTCTTAAACAGTTAGAAGAGGGCAAGTTTGCACAGTCGGCGCAAAACAAGTCGCGCGAACAAGATTTTATGTCACAGCGCACAGAGCAAGACCAAATTTTACGTGACACGCTCAAACTTCGTGATGCCCAATTAGCTTCATCTGAAAAGCTAGAAACTCAGTTTGAAGAAAATGAGTTTAAAATAACCGATTTGAACGGTGCTTTGGATAACCGTTTAGGTTCATTGAAAGAATTGTTTGGTGTGCTTCAACAAGTTGCGGGAGACACTAAAAATAAATTTTCCAATTCTATCATTTCAGCCCAAATCCCGGGTCGCTCTGAGTTCTTAGACAAGATGGCTCAGTCAATGGGTAAGTCAACTAAGCTTGCTTCGATTGCTGAAATTGAACGTGTTTGGTTTGAAATTCAACGTGAAATGACCGAGTCAGGCAAAGTCACCCGATTTAATACTGATGTAGTTGAAGCTGGTGGTCAAAAAGTTAACAAAGAAGTCGTCCGCGTTGGTCCATTCGCCCTAGTTTCTGACGGTAAATATTTAGATTATCAAGGTGCAACGGGGGTGGTATCTGAGCTGATCCGTCAACCAAAAGACCGTTTTGTTGATTCGACTGCCGATTTGCAAAATTCGTCAGGTGAACTAGTTACCTTTGGTTTAGATCCGACGGGCGGCTCCATTCTTGGATTACTAATTCAAGCCCCGTCACTAGAAGAACGCATTCACCAAGGTGAGTTAGTCGGTTACATCATCATAGCTGTTGGTGCGGTCGGAATACTCGTTGCATTCTGGCGTTTTGTTGTCTTATCGCTAATCACGGCATCGGTTAATCGCCAATTGAAATCGGATAAGTTGTCTGATAACAATCCATTGGGCCGGGTTTTGAAAGTGAAAGAAAAATATCCAAATGTGGATACCGAAGCATTAGAACTTCATTTAACGGAAGCTATTCTGGGTGAAGTACCCAAGCTAGGTCGCTATTTAACCCTGGTCAAAATGATTTCAGTAGTTGCGCCGTTGGGTGGTCTACTCGGAACAGTAACGGGAATGATTGTGACTTTCCAACAAATTACCTTGTTCGGTACAGGCGATCCGAAAATCATGGCTGGTGGTATTTCATCGGCGCTAATGACGACTGTACTAGGTTTGGTTGTTGCAATACCAACCACGCTACTTTATGCGCTGTTAAGTACGCAAAGTAAAAATGTTGTGATGATCCTGCAAGAACAAGCTGCTGGTGTAATTGCAGAACGAGCTGAAAAGCAGTCTGCTAAGCAAGCTGTTCCGCAAGCTAAGGCATAAGCTATGTTTATAGATATCTTCGAATCAATTCGTGATTTCACCGAAACTGGCGGAAGTATTCTGCTAGTTATCGGGACACTCATATTCGTAATGTGGATATTGATACTCGAGAGAATTCTATATGTGACGAATAATCACAAAAAGATGATGAAAGACACCATTGCACAATGGCAAGCTCGCCCTGAACGCACTTCGTGGAATGCAGTGCAAATTCGTCAAGCAATGATTTCTCGGGTGAGTTTAAAACTGCGTTTTAGTTTACCTATCATCCAAGCTTTGGTTGCCTTATGTCCTTTACTCGGATTAATGGGAACGGTAACCGGCATGATTATGGTATTTGACGTAATGGCAATGACGGGTGGCGGCAACGCACGATCAATGGCTGCAGGAGTATCGCAAGCGACGATTCCTACAATGGCAGGCATGGTGGGAGCTCTTTCGGGTGTATTTGCGTCAACTTGGTTAACCAGAACCGCAAAAACTGAACGCCTGCATTTAGAAGACGCATTACAACTGCAACGCAGCGAATAATCGCTGGTTGGTTAAGGAATATTTATGAAGCATTTACAAAATCTAGTCGAAGAAGAAGAAGCCACAATTGATATGACACCGATGCTTGATGTTGTCTTCATCATGTTGATTTTCTTTATTGTTACGGCGTCTTTTGTAAAAGAGTCAGGCATCGACGTGAACCGTCCAGATGCAGCTACAGCAGTGAAAAAAGACCGTGCTAATATCTTAATTGGTATCAGCGATAAAAATGAAATATGGATTAATAAACGCAGAATTGATGTTCGTGCTGTGCAAGCTAACGTTGAGCGTTTACACGCCGAAAATCCACAGGGTTCGGTTGTTATTCAAGCTGACCGTAAATCAACCACTGAGTTTTTAATTAAAGTTATGGATGCGTCACGCGCTGCTGGTGTATCCGACGTTTCCATCGCTGCACAAGAGTAGACTGTCATGCTAAGACTGTTGATTGCTATTGTCTTAGCTGCTGTTATCACACTGAGCTTGTTCTTTTTGATGCAAGCCTTGATAGCCAGCGGTGATAAGACTTTATCTGAACCACCGGTAGGAAAGGTGCTTGATTTTGTGCGTGTGCCAAAAGAAGAGAATGTACAAAAGAAAGAAAACAAATTAAAACGTCCACCAAAACCTGAAGCGCCACCACCTGAAATGGAAGCTCCGCAAATGGATTCATCTAAGCCTGATGGTGAGGGTGCGGCATTAGATTTCGGCGCTGATATGTCGAATGATATTTCACTTGATGGTGGTTTGGCTTTAGGCTCAGGTGACGGCGAATATTTACCGATTGTTAAAGTAACGCCGGTTTATCCGAGACGTGCATTACAGCGCGGAATTCAAGGCTACGTTATTGTTGAATTCACTGTAAGTAAAATTGGTGCCGTGGTCGATGCTTTTGTGGTTGAAGCTAATCCAGAAGGTATTTTCGACCAAGCAGCAATGGATGCGGCAAAGAAATTTAAATATAAACCTCGTGTTGTAAATGGTGAACCCGCTGCTGTTTCTGGTGTTCAAAACCGAATTACCTTTAAGATTGATGGATAAGGAGACGATGATGAAAAATAAACTCTCTTTGTTAGTACCCATAGCATTATCATTTT
>Ga0256371_100027_pt1 | contig 28956 bp, 24 predicted proteins | sample SI3MviralmetaG_FD_190079 | JGI IMG/M metagenome (GOLD analysis project Ga0256371, IMG submission 190079) | Sea-ice brine viral communities from Beaufort Sea near Barrow, Alaska, United States - SI3M | ecosystem: Environmental > Aquatic > Marine > Coastal > Brine | place: USA: Alaska | collected...
GGGATCTATAATGTTGATTTCAAAAACTCAGCAACAAGGGGCTCACCAACACAATACCTAACGAGGACAAATTATTTCCTCGCTGATACAAAAAAACCTATTGATTATCAATAGGTTTTGAGTCTCTCAAAGAGATGGTACCAGAGGCCGGACTTGAACCGGCACAGTATTACTACCGGCGGATTTTGAATCCGCTGCGTCTACCAATTTCGCCACTCTGGCACAGAGTGCCACGCGACTTGCGTCGAATGGAGGAGCATTATATCTATCTAAGATCATGTATCAAGTGTTATTTTAGCCTTATGTATAAAAGATAAGCTATTTTGCCAATAAAAGTATGCTTGCAGATGTTATTAGAAGTCTAAACAGTGATAACATGCGAATTAATTACTGTTGTTTCCATTTGTTAGAGGCTGTAAACGTTGGCAAAAAGTAAATCCACATCACAAAACAATCCAGGCTCAGCAAAAATTGATAAATCGTTTCAACGCGCTGGTTTCTTTCGGCGTCTAGCGGCCATGATATATGATGCACTAGTTGCTACTGCAGTCGGCATGTTATCTGGATTAGTTTTCCAAGTCGTGGTACTTATTCTGTTTCAAACTGAATGGCTTGAGAATGAAGGTTTTGAAAATTATATGGATTACTTTCAGTCCTCGGACGCACTTCAGTTAATTGCCAACGCTTGGGTAGCGTTTTGGATTATAGGTTTCTTTTTATGGTTCTGGAAGCATGGCGGTCAAACCCTGGGAATGCGCGCTTGGCGGCTTAAAATCTATAATTTAAAGGATGAAGACAATATCAGCTACGCTCGACTTTTTCTCAGGTTAGTAACGTCATTTTTAGGCTTAGGAACACTCTTGGTATTGTTGGATGTGAGGAACAGGCAGTCATTACAGGATAGAATTGCACAAACTGAAGTGCTATATCTTTCCAAAGAAGCAAACGACCATAAAAGTTGGTAACGCTAATCTTATTGGCGTCTCAATAAGACCATTGCAATGCCCGCAAACACAAGGCTAGGAAGTAATGCTCCTACAAAAGCGGGTAATTGAAATACGAGGCTAACTTGGCCAAAGACTTGGTTTGCAATAAAAAAGAAAAAGCCAACGATTACGCCCATAATTGTTCTTGCACCCATCGTTACACTTCGAAGCGGTCCAAAGATGAATGACAGAGCCATTAATAGCATAACGGCGACTGAGACAGGCTGTGTTATCTTCCGCCAGAATGCGAGTTCATAACGAGCAGAATCTTGGTCACTGTTATTCAAATACTTAACATAACCCACTAGACCTTGAATAGAAAGTGCCTCAGGTTTTATCGCTACAATGCCTAATTTATCAGGTGTTAACGTGCTGTTCCAAGACAAACTTTCAGCTTGTGATTTATCTATTCTTGTTGGGGAAAAGGTCAGTAAAGTAACGTTCTTAAGCTCCCAGCTTTCATTTTTAAAGAGCGCAGCATCAGCTGTTAAAATATTGGTTAATTCGAGTTCAGCGCTAAATTGATATACCGTTATGTCTCGTAGTGTTTCTTTCGTGAGTACCTCGCCAATGCTAACGAAATCGTTACCATCTTTGGCCCAGAATAATTCGTCTGATAAAATCAGACTACCCCCTGACAGCGCTTGCGTCCTAATTTCTTTTGCTTTGGCTTCGCTGCGCGGCGTTACCCACTCGCCTAGCATCATCACCGCAATAATCAATATAATAAGTGACTTCATAGCGGAATTAATAATATTCCAACGACTAAGACCAGAGGCTTGCATCACAACAAGCTCACTGTTTTGTGCTAGCAGCCCCATACCGATGAGACCACCTAGGAGTGTTGCCATAGGTAGGAATTGTTCGATGTCTCTGGGCAGACTCAAAAGCACGTATAAGGCAGCCAAGGTCATATCGTAATCGCCCTGTCCTACTCGACGTAATTGCTCAACGAACTTGATAAGCGCACTTAGTCCAACTAACACCGACAGTGTCACCGTTACCGTTCCCAAAAGAGTGCGCGCTATGTATAGATCAAGGAGACGGAACATCTTTTCTCCTTAAAAATAATTGACGCAGAATTACGCCTGTTTTGCGGTCTCGGGCGATCAAGCCCATGCCAACAAACAGCATTACAATATGCACCCACCATAGACCAAGCGCGGGCGGTAATTTTCCGTCCTCTAAAAGTTGGCGGCTAGCAAGTAGCAACAGAAAGTAACCAAGATACAAAAGTAATGCTGGAAACATTTTACCAAAACGGCCTTGTCTAGGGTCAACCGCACTTAGTGGAACAGCGATAAGTACTAAAAACGGAAGCGAAAGTGGGATCGCAATTCGCCATTGTAGTTCCGCAATAGCCTCAATATTATCCAATTTCATTAGGTCTGAGGTAGGCAATGCCACCAGCTTTCGACGTTTCTGCTCTTGGTCGCTTGGTGTGATTGTGACTCTATACTCGTCAAAATTAATTATTTGAAATGCTTGCTCCGTGCCCGAGCCTTCATATTGATTACCATCAAACAACACTAATTGCTGATCGCCTATTTCGCTGGTTTCGATGGTGCCTGTTTTAGCGTAGATAAGTAGGATTTGTTTATCGTCTTGACTGCGCTGCGATAAGAATACTTTTTTCAAGCGGTCACTGTCAGAATCAACATCATGAACGAATATAACGGCTTTATCATTTCCGGTTTGTTGAAAACGGCCAGGCATGACTGACGCAAGTCCTGATTTTGCTGTGGCTTGTTCTTGTAATTGATATTCTTTTTCTGCTGCAGCTGGAGCGAGATAGAGTGTGACAACAGCGGTCACTATCGCCATGATGACTGCAAAAAGCAAAGTAACTCGGGTTACGTACCATTCACTCACTCCACAAGCTTTGAGAACGGTCATTTCACTATCTACATAAAGTCGACCGTGCGCAAGCATAACACCTAAAAATAGGCTTATGGGCAGTACTAGTGATGCTAAAACCGGGCTATAAAGTGTAATGAAACCGAGTACTAAATCGGCAGGGACATCACCATCGGAAGCATCACCTAAAATTCTTGCAAATTTAAGCGTGATGAAGATTGCCATGAGTATTAAAAATACAGCAATTTGCGATTTAAATGTTTCGCGCAATAAATATCGGAAAATAAGCATTTAGTTACTGATGAAAACATAGGTTTTAGTGGAAAGGTGCAGATATATCAGTAAACTGGTTGTTTCTAACTGTTTTAGTGCACACAACGTTTATAAATCGAGAATAAGTTTAGCATAAAGTTTTCTTTTGCTAACACAGATAAATAGATTTTTATTCGCATGAACCAGAGAAACAATGCAAACTCTTTTGTAAGCAGAGAAACATAGCATAATCATTGAGGAAATATCATGGAATTTAGCGTCAAAAGCGGTAGTCCAGAAAAGCAACGCAGTGCTTGCATTGTAGTCGGTGTGTTTGAACCTCGGCGCCTTACTCATGTTGCTGAGCAGCTCGATCAAATCAGCGACGGTTACATTAGTAACTTACTACGCCGCGGCGATCTGGAAGGGAAAGCAGGGCAAATGTTGTTGTTACACCACGTACCCAATGTGCTAAGTGAGCGCATTCTTCTCGTAGGGTGCGGTAAAGAGCGAGAGCTCAATGAAAGACAGTATAAACAAATAATTGCGAAAACAATTCAGACACTTAATGAAACAGGTTCTATGGAAGCTGTTTGTTTTTTAACTGAATTACACGTTAAAGGTAGAGATACCTACTGGAAGGTTCGTCAAGCGGTCGAAGCGGCTAATGATTCGTTATATACTTTTTTACAATTAAAAACTAAAAAGGGCGAACCACGTCGTCCACTGCGTAAAATGGTTTTCAACGTGCCAACGCGCAAAGAATTAACATCAGGTGAACGCGCCGTCGAGCATGGTTCTGCTATTAGTAAAGGTGTTTTAGTTGCAAAAGATGTAAGTAACATGCCACCGAATATTTGTAACCCTAAATATTTAAATCAGCAAGCAGCTCTTCTAGTAGAAGACTATGCTTCATTGAGCCTAGAAACAATAGGCGAAAAACAAATGGCTGAACTTAAAATGGACAGCTATTTAGCCGTTGGACGTGGTTCGGTTAATGAATCTATTATGAGCATTATTCATCATAAAGGCGCTGATGCTTCGCAAGCTCCTATTGTATTGGTGGGTAAAGGACTCACTTTTGATTCTGGCGGTATTTCACTAAAGCCAGGTGCTAACATGGACGAAATGAAATATGACATGTGCGGTGCAAGCTCAGTTTTAGGTGTCATGCATACTGTCGCTAAGTTAAATTTGCCGATCAACATTATTGGTGTGATTGCTGGCTGTGAAAATATGCCTGATGCAAATGCATATCGCCCTGGTGATATTTTAACCACGATGTCAGGGCAGACGGTTGAAGTTCTAAATACTGACGCTGAAGGCAGATTAGTATTGTGTGATGCGCTTACTTATGTTGAGCGATTCGAGCCTGAAGCCGTTATTGATATTGCTACATTAACCGGTGCTTGCGTTATCGCTCTCGGTCCTCATGCAACTGCGGTACTGACAACTCACAATCCGTTATCACATGAATTACTTAATGCGTCTGAACAGTCTTCTGACAAAGCTTGGCGTTTGCCTCTTTGGGACGAATATCAGGAATTGATTGACAGCCCGTTTGCTGATATGGCGAATGTGGGCGGCAGACCAGCAGGCACAATCACAGCTGCATGTTTCTTGTCTCGATTTACTAAAAAGTATAACTGGGCTCACCTAGATATTGCAGGAACAGCTTGGATTGGTGGCGCTCGGAAGGGCGCAACGGGAAGACCTGTGCCGATGTTGTCACAATATTTATTTAATAAAGCAGGGTTAGTTAGTGAAGATTAATGATTAATGTTTTTGATTGCCAATCACGTGGTCTATTGCTTATTCAATTAGAGCTGCCAACATTAAATAAAGACGCTGCCTTGCAACGTGCATTTCGGCAAGTAAATAAAGAGGAGTCAAAATCTGACTCTTTTCTTTGCAATGGAAGTAGCCAATAATGCCAATCGTGACTTTTTATCAATTGGACGATAATAGCCAAGACGCTAACCAGGATATATTAAAAGCCTGCTCGCACTTGCTATTAGAGACGTTAAAAAAACGCAAATGGGCGACTGTATTGTGCACTAACAAGCAACAGGCGGAGGATGTCGACGAATTTGTTTGGCAACATCCGGTCGATAGTTTTATCCCGCATAATTTGGCGGGAGAGGGACCGAAACAAGGAACCCCAGCTGAAATTACGTGGTTAGGACAAGCGCTAAATAGCCGTCATACGCTCATTAATTTATCGCAAAGTATGATAGATAACTATCGCCAATATCAACATATTATTGATTTTGTACCTGTTGAAGAAACCCAAAAACAGCAGGCACGAGAAAGATACAAGCAGTATAAATTAGCGGGATGCAATATGCAGTTTACCCCGGCTAATCAAATAAACGAGAGTAATTAATGGATAAGACATTCGACCCCCACAATATTGAAAAAGACTGTTATACAAAGTGGGAGCAACAAGGCTATTTTAAAGCATCTGGTGAAGGTCAACCTTATTGTATTTTATTGCCACCACCAAATGTGACAGGCAGCTTACATATGGGGCATGCTTTTCAACATACCATTATGGATTCTTTGATCCGTTACAATCGTATGAAAGGCAAGAATACACTTTGGCAATGTGGTACTGATCACGCGGGTATTGCAACGCAAATGGTAGTCGAACGTAAACTAAATGCTGAAGGCAAAACTCGTCATGATTTAGGTCGTGATGGTTTCGTGAAAAAAATCTGGGAATGGAAAGAAGAGTCTGGCGGCACCATTACACAGCAAATGCGTCGTTTAGGTACCTCTCCGGATTGGGAGCGTGAAGTTTTCACGATGGATGATAATTTATCTGATGCCGTGCAAGAAGTGTTTATAAAATTACACGAAGACGGTTTAATTTACCGCGGTAAACGGTTAGTTAACTGGGACCCAGCATTACTCACAGCAGTTTCTGATCTAGAAGTCATAAGCGAAGAGGAAAATGGGTACATGTGGCATATGAGTTATCCGTTGACGGATGGTTCGGGCCATTTAGTGGTAGCAACAACACGTCCTGAAACTATGCTGGGCGACACGGCAGTGGCGGTTCACCCAGATGATGCACGTTATGCTAGTTTTATTGGTAAGACCATTACACTGCCACTAACTGGCAGACAAATCCCTATTATAGCGGACGATTATGTTGACCAAGAGTTTGGTACGGGCTGCGTTAAAATAACCCCAGCACATGACTTCAACGACTATGAGATGGGCAAACGTCATAACTTAGATATTATCAATATATTGACCGACGACGCCAAGTTGAACGACGTTGCACCAGTTAAATATCAAGGTATGGATCGTTTTGATGCTCGTGCTGCGATTGTAGCAGACTTGCTAGAAGATGGTGTGTTGATCAAAATTGATGAGCACAAACTAAAAGTTCCTAGAGGTGATAGATCAGGTGTTGTCATTGAACCCTATCTGACTAATCAATGGTATGTGGCTGTTGAGTCACTTGCAAAACCGGCGATTGAAGCGGTAGAAAGTGGAGAAATCCGATTTGTACCAGAAAACTGGAACAAGACTTACTATCAATGGATGAATAATATTCAAGATTGGTGTATTTCTCGCCAATTGTGGTGGGGACATCGCATTCCCGCTTGGTTTGATGACGAAGATAATATCTTTGTTGGACGCAATGAAGCTGAAATAAGAGAAAAGAATAATATTCCAGATTCAGTTAATTTGAGACAGGATGAAGACGTTTTAGATACTTGGTTCTCATCTGCACTATGGCCCTTTGCAACGATGGGATGGCCTAAGCAGACGCCTGAACTCGAAACCTTTGTGCCGAGCTCTGTATTAGTTACTGGCTTTGATATCATCTTTTTCTGGGTCGCCAGAATGATCATGATGACCAAAAAATTCACAGGCAAAGTCCCCTTTAAAGACATTTACATTACAGGCCTTATACGTGATGAGAACGGCGATAAGATGTCTAAATCAAAAGGCAATGTTCTTGATCCAATCGACCTGATTGATGGCATTGACCTAGATTCGTTAATGGAAAAACGCACATCGGGTATGATGCAGCCAAAAATGGCAGCCAAAATAGGCAAGGCGACAGAAAAGCAATTTCCTGACGGCATTAACGCTTATGGTACAGACGCGTTGCGCTTTACATTTGCGGCAATGGCATCGACCAGTCGCGATATTAATTTTGATATGGGCCGAGTTGAAGGTTATCGCAATTTCTGTAACAAAATTTGGAATGCTACCCGTTTTGTATTAATGAATACTGAAGAATTCGACAACGGGCGTGATGGTGGTGAAATGTCGCTTAGCGTTTTTGACCGCTGGATTTGGTCACAATTCCATGAAACCTTAAAAGCTTATGAAACCGCCATAGAGCAATATCGATTCGATATAGCTGCTCAGCACTTATATGAGTTCACGTGGAATCAATTCTGCGATTGGTATTTGGAATTATCTAAGCCAGTATTAAATTCAGAGCAAAGCACTGAAGCAGAAAAACGAGCAACAAGACATACATTGATTAACGTACTTGAGCATATGATGCGTTTACTGCATCCGTTTATGCCATTTATTACTGAAGAAATTTGGTTGAAAATTCAGCCACTATCAAGTAATAAAACAACGGCAATAAGTATCATGGTAGACGCTTTTCCTGAATTCGATGAAAGCAAGCATGATCAAGCTGCAATTGATGATATTGAATGGGTTAAATCATTCATTGTGGGTATTCGAAATATCCGCGGAGAGATGGATATTCCTCCATCAAAACCATTACCTGTTTTACTCCGCAATGTAAGTGAAAGCGACCAATCAAGATTAGATAATTGTGGTAGCTATTTAGCGAAATTGGCTAAGCTTGAATCTGTAACGCAATTATTGGCAGGAGAGAAAGCACCCGCATCAGCAACTGCTTTAGTCGGTGAAATGGAGATTCTTATTCCGATGGCAGGTTTGATTGATAAAGAAGCTGAGCTTGCAAGGTTGAATAGATCAGCAGAGAAAATTGAGAAAGAAGCACAACGGACGAAAGGTAAACTCAATAATGATAGTTTTGTGAGTAAAGCGCCTGCGGCTGTGATTGATAAAGAACGTGCGAAACTCGCTGACATGGAAATGCAATTGGGTAAAATTCAAGCACAAAAAGCTGAAATCGAAGCTATTTAAGTGTTGAATTATTGCAACACGGACTTTAACTAAAAAGAAAGTATCGTGTTGCTTCCCCTCTTTACCCGCAGTAGCAATTTGCAGTCTGCTATTTTAGCCTACTGCAAATCATCACAAGAGTATCAAATGCCAGAAAAATCAATACCACAAAATCTAAGATTGAAAAAACTGAGTATTCCAGCACCACAGGCGAGAAAAATACCGTTTAGTGCGCAGTTTCATGATCAAACCATTACGGATCATTTCAATTGGTTAAAGGATCCAGCCTATCCCGAAGTGAATGATCAAGCTGTTATTGATTATTTGGACGAAGAAAATACTTATTTTAATACTTTTTTAGCGCCGAAAAAGACACTAGTAGACACTCTGTTTGATGAATTTAAGGGACGCACGAATGATACTGACAGTTCTGTTCCTTGGGTTACAAATGGTTACGAATATAAGGCGTTTTACAAGCCCAGTGAGGAATATCTCACTCTTAGTCGTCGCCATCTAGGTAACGATGACGAAGTCACTTTCTTAAGTGTCACAGAGTTAGCTGAACCGTTCGACTATTTCACAATGGGTGATTGGGAAATAAGTCCAAATAATCAATTTATTGCTTATTCTTACAACACTAACGGCGATGAGCGATATAGGATCGTAATAAAAGATCTGAATACGGGCCAGATTCTTTCAGATGAACTTTGCGACACTAATGGTGACATTGAGTTTAGCGCTGACAGTCACTCTATCGTTTATGGTGCGTTGGCAATTGATCGCTGGTATACCGAGAGTGTGAAGGTACATAAATTAGGTAGCAAACAAGTACATGATAAAGTCATATATGCCGAGGCTGATGACGGTTATTTTCTTGGTTTTGGTCTCACTAGTAGCGAGGAATATCTGGTTATTACTAGTGGTCAAAGCGAAACGACTGAAACCTATGTTGTACCGCGCGCAGACTTCACGACAGCCCCTTTTCAGTTAGTCTCTAGGGAACAGCAGTTTCTAAATGATATCGATCATGCCAATGGATATTTTTACATCGTTGCAAACGATACCCATACCAACTCAAGATTAGCCAGAGTATCGGATAAACAACCAAGCTATGATAAGTGGGAGACAGTAATTGCGGGGTCGGATAAACGTTATCTGATGGACATGCAAAACTTTCAAAATTTCATGGTTGTTACATCGAGGGAAAACGGCATTGAGCGTTTTACGCTATATGATTATGTAGGTAGTGAACATGATGTTGAATTTCCAGAGTCGGTGTTCTCTATATCAAATGGAAATAATCCAGAATTTACTCAAAATTTTGTGCGTATCAATTATAACTCGATGATAACCCCGAGTACCGTGTTCGATTATAGGATAGCTAGTAAGACGTTAATTACTAAAAAAGTTCAAGAAATTCCATCAGGTTATGACAAATCACAATATGTCACCGAACGTATTATGATCCCGGCGCGCGACGGTGTTTTAGTACCTGTAACGTTGGTCTATAAAAGGGGTTTTAAGAGAGACTCGAGCCAACCCATGCACTTATATGGTTATGGCGCATACGGCAGTACAGTAACCCCAAGCTTTTCAACTACGCGCCTTAGTCTGCTCGATAGAGGTTTTTCATATGCAATTGCGCATGTTCGTGGCAGCGATATGTTGGGCCACCAATGGTACCTCGACGGTAAACTAGATAAACGAATGAATACGTTCAATGACTTTGTTGATGTTGCGCGTCACTTAGTTTCTGAGAAATATGTCGCACAGGGAAATATTAGCGTATCTGGCCGCAGTGCCGGTGGCAAATTAATGGGAGCCGCGACTATTCAAGCACCTGAGTTATGGAGTTCAGTGACCTTGGGTGTACCTTTCGTGGATGTACTCAACACCATGCTTGACGCAAACTTGCCGCTGACGCCACCTGAGTGGAGTGAGTGGGGTAATCCAATTGAAGACCCTGTCGTGTTTAATTATATTCAAAGTTATTCTCCGTATGACAATATTGTCGCTAGAGAATACCCGCCAATGCTAGTGACCGGGGGGCTAAATGACCCTAGAGTAACTTATTGGGAGCCAGCAAAGTGGACGGCTAGAATGCGTGAACTTAAAACTGATGATAACTTATTAGTGATGCGCATCAACATGGGAGCAGGTCATTTCGCAAATAGCGGGCGCTATGGTCGTTTGCGTGATTATGCTGAAGAGTTTGCATTCATGTTAGCCTCTCATGGCATAACAGAATAAAGACCAACACATACGGTAATGCTAAAAGAAATATAAAAGCGCGACTGAAAAGTAAGCGCGCTTTTTATTTTTAGGGGGCAATACGGTCACCGAATAAGCGACATAAATAATGGAGCATTGGTTGGGTGTTAATAAAATTAAACTTTAAATCGTCTATAAGTAACAAAACCTGCCCCTGCAATTAACCAAACGCCCAGCGCACCGCCATGTTCAACAACAACAACTTCAACGGTTTCGACATACTCGTAGTCTTCACTCTCCAAGCTAAGATAAGCTAAATCGGCATCATCAGTGCCATCCGCAACCGCAACGACTTCGTCTGTATCTGCATCATATATCATCACCATCAGTTCATAGTCATTGCTTGGAAAACCAGTGACTAAGTCATTTTCAATGATAATAGCGTCTTGAGTATTATCGCTATTAATATCGTAAATATTGGTTGTATAAAAAGGCGTGAATACATCGGATATCGACGTGTAAATAACAGCATAAATAGGTGCGGATGTGTAAATCGTGTCAACATCGAACTCAAGTGTAAAAGACGAATAGTATCCATCGTAGTCGATATCTACAGTAAACGTGACAAAGCTATCGTATATCCAAAAATCCGGATCATCATTGTTACGCGCAGACTCTCTCGATACTGGCATTTTTTCAGATAATGTTAACTGCGCGCCATTAGTTGATTTCACTATGAGGGGTTCTGCGGCTTTTAAATGCTTCTTAACTTTTAAATGAGAACCGTCTGCTTGCAGTATATTTGGCTGATATTCGGTGCCTTTAACAACAACATCTTGCAATGTCTTATTAGCTTGCGACGTTGTTTCTTGCGCTCGTGTCGGCGTCGCAATAAAGCCCAAAAAGAAGATTATGGCCAATGCGCTAGTCGTAAAAGTAGTTGCAGGAAGAAATATATTTTTAGATGGTTTCATTATGTTTCACCGTAAGATTAATGCTTAAGACACATTATGCTGCTGGTAACCTGAACCTAATCTGAAATTAAACTGAACGGTGGCTGACTGGAGCAGCGATCGCATAACCAGACTTCCTATCGCGATTGATTGATTAACATTCCAAAATATCAAGAGTGATTAGAAGTGCAGCTAGTTATTGATATCGGTTCCAATAGTTATATTATATTTGGATTGCAGCACTTCAGCACTGCGACATTCGCCGACTTTGCAAGATAATTGTGTGCGAGTGTATTAATGTGTGAAACTTAAACGTCTTGCAACCCGCGGTTTATCAAACCTAGACTGTGCCAAAACTTCGTAAAGTTTGGAACTGAGAAAATCCAAAGCCAAATTATTATAATAATTCGATAAATTAATGTTTTGAATTCAAAGCTATGGATAAGTGAACTAGCCGGAATGCCGTATTTAAGACCAAGTTGATCAGGCAAGAAAGGGCAGTTTGCCTGTCGGTTTTGTTCAGTTGGTTCATAATTGAAGATAAAAAGTGTCTGTTTATTTAATGGAAGAGCGGTAATCAAGGTTACTTAATGTGTAGTATAATTTTTGTAATGATTATGCTTCACGTAAATCCAGACTTTATGTTCATTTAAATAACACTGCTTTTCGAAATTCGACTTTAGATTAATTTATGTTTATGCTAAATCGCTGATATTGCAAATTAATCATTATAAGAAAAATAAATATGTCGCTAACATCGAACTTTGTAGTACTCGGAATACTTTGCTTTTTAATATTGTTGGGCCAATATATCGCTAAAACTAAATGGGGAAAGCCTATTGGGGCGGCGTTGATTGTAATTCTTTTAGGCGCACTGTTTGCCAATTTAAATCTTATTCCAAGCGCTTCAAATGCAATTGGGCTTTACAGTGCTATTTTTCATTATATTGCGCCCGTTTCTATATTTTACCTTGTTCTAGGGGTGAATTTGCAAGAAATTAAAAACGCTGGCTTGCCCATGATTGGTTTATTTTTGTTAGGAAGTGCCGCTACGGTGATTGGGGTTATTTTTTCCTACTATCTAATTGACCCAAGTTCATCCTTGGGTGAGTTTTCTTCTCCCATGGCGGGCATGATTGCAGGCACTTATACAGGCGGTAGTATTAATTTCAACGCCGTTGCTTTGCACTATAAAGTGAATGAAACCGGTATTTTGTATGCTGGTGCTATAGCGGTCGATAATGTCATAACGACTGTTTGGGTAATCGCAACGTTGATGATACCAAAGGTTATGCACAGTATCTGGCCAGGTAAAAAAATACATGCAAAGGTGTCAAGCTCAACAGACCTAAAGTCTGAACATGTGAACGACACGAAAGATAACTTTCAAGAACTTTACTATCTAATACCGCTGGGTTTTGCAGCCTTTATAGTGACCGAATTGGTAGCGCTGGTAATACCGCAAATTCCTTCAATATTAACCATTACAACAATAGGTATTATATTGGCTCAGTTGCCCGTGTTTAGAAAACTCAAAATGGCGCGTAACTTGGGTTTATATTTAGTGTATCTATTTTTAGTGGTGATTGGCGCATTTTGTGAGTTAGAAGCAATTGGCCAACTAGGCGATGTTGGTATAACACTCATGCTGTTCTTTGGCCTTACTATTGTCATTCACGGTACAATAATGTTGACGGTGGGTCGACTTTTCTTCGCAGACTGGCAAATGATAGCTATTGCTAGTCAGGCAAATGTTGGAGGCGGCACTACCGCGATGGCCTTGGCTGAGAGCATGGATCGCAAAGAACTCATTGTACCCTCTATTTTAGTCGGCAGTCTTGGCGGCGCTATTGGAACCTATCTAGGTTTTTCTGTTGCTGGCTTATTATAATAAAGTCGTTATACCCCTTAGTTTTTTATACTGTAAAGTTACTTTGCTTTATTCTGCTTCGGTGACTTTGTATTTGTCAAACCAAGCGAGAACGTAACCTATTTTCCTGCCCAAGTTCGATGGCTTAGCAGCAATGCCATGATAAGCGCCCTGTATTCTTACCAAAGAGCTTTCTTCGCCTTCTAGCCTCAATGTGCCATAGTATTGTTCACTTTCGCTCATTGGAGTACGCACATCTAGTACGCACATCTAGTTCGCCGGTTAACACCATAGTGGGAGTGGTGACATTGCCCACCAAACTAAGTGGTGAACGTTTCCAATACTGATCTACATCATTCCAAGGAAAATCGGTAAACCAATATTTGGCCATAAAGGTGTAAATATAACTTGTGCCTATCATGCTAATCCAGTTAATAAGCGGCTTTGCAACCACAGCAGCGCGAAAACAATCTGTGTTACCAATTATCCATGCTGTCAATACTCCGCCACCAGAGCCACCGGTAACAAACAAATTACGCTCATCTACATAGCCTTTTTCAATGACGCCATCGACCATATCCATTAGGTCATTATAATCTTCAGACGGATAATTTTTGTCAATCAAGTTGGCAAACTCTGTGCCCATTGATGTAGAGCCTCTTGGATTACCGTAAACCACATTTATTGTAAAATTTGAGGTCAGAGAACTTTTGTCCAAAAGCGTGAACTCGCTGGTATATATGGTCTAAAAAGTCATACGCTATTTCATTGCCTTACTTCGGTCATTATAAAGTAGTCTCAATTTTATTTTATCATATGAACACACAAACTAAGACCTTAGGTGATTAAAGGCATTTGCAGTTGTATTTCTCTTTTTTATTTTGCCCACTCTGCCTGAGTCATCGAACTGACACTGAACATTTTGAGTGAGAAGCGGATCAATGGCTGAGCTATTGGAAGGTCTGCAATGGGCAGTTTGCAGACCTTGACGTTTTCTTGTATTTGGCATCGAGATAGTCAAAAGGTGATACTTTTTTCAATGTTCTCTGAGATGAATTTTCTGTTATTTTAATATTGATAATGAAACTATTTTTCTCGATAGCTGACGTTCAATAACACCTGATTAAGCGGTAAAAACCGCTCTTGTTTTTATCCGACTTCAATCTTTTGTTAATTGCACTATTACCACGAATACTTATAAGTTTTATCTCCTGCGTGATATAAACCTAATGAAATGTTTCCTCAGCAAGTTGCAGCGTTTTGTGCACATGATTTACGAATACCCAGTTCTTCATGATAATTTGCGGCAACTTGAAACAAAATTATAAATAATAATGCTGAATAAAAAGTCCTTAAAAATTGACTAAGGTTAAATTTTCCCTTTGCCAATGCTATACAGACTTTAACTCCATTGAGCAACATGAAGCCACCCACTAGCATCATAACGAAAAAGAGAACGTATCCTAAAAAACTCATGAAGCCATCCGTGCAATTAACACCTTCCATAACCGGCGCTGGCCGCTCTTGCCAGTGTCCGGTTAATGGTTTTGTTAGCTAACCGTTCACTGCTCAGCATCTGACAAATCATCGACAATATTTTTACAAGTTTTTGATTTTTCACTTTTGGCTGATTCTCTAAAGTATTTTTTTTCTGCACTTGTTTTCGAATTAAAAAGTTGATCCATTTTCAATCCATTAGCCAGATAATAGCGTTGTAATATGGCTTTACCGATTTCAATGGTTTCTTGATTTTTAGTCACCCAATTTTTTAAGAGCTTCTCATAATTTGAAGACGTGTCCTCTACAGAACATAGATCAACGAATAATTTATTAGAAACATAACGGGCATATATTTCTGCAACCTTCCTCTCTTCTTCGCTTAACGAATCACTTGCTGCAACTCCACAACTAAATATTAGTGAAGCTAAGAAAAACATCAAATACCGCATAACTATAAATATCCCCGTGGCAGAGGTTAGCTAACTTATTATTATGAAGACTTCATGGTAACAACTGGCAGTAGTCATTTCGAGAATTCTCCATATGTGATTATTATCAATAGCTTACCGTCTATTGGGTCATAATTTCTACAACTTTTTCCGTGGTTACTATGAATTCATAGTAACCACGCGCACTGGATTCTAATAAAAGCAATTAAAACAGATGTTTAAGTTTTATTTTCTCGTAAGCAAATGTTGTTACTATGCATGCATAGTAACCGCATCATACAAAAAAGCGTTGAGCATAGGCTTTATAGAGCTTAGCGACTGATTTTAACTTGGATTGAATGATTATTACTATGACAGGCCATTAGGCGAACGGCCGCTTTTCTAGTTAACATTGGAATGTCGAAACACTATTTTTTGAAGGTTTGAATTTGTGTAGTACTTTTTAAAATCCACTAAATAATGTTTCGCGTACGTCTGCAATTGCCGTGGACTTGCCCTTGAGGATAAGGAAGGGCAACGACGGCTATTCGCTCTAAGCAGACCTACCACAATTTGCACAAAACAGATAGTTTTCAAAATTAGTAGAATTTGTGACTTCCAACCCTAGATTGCAAATAGCCAAAATAAGTTAGCAGTGAGTCATCGTTGAATGGCAATGACTCACTATATGATTTAAACCAACGCGGCTTTTCGAATTCACATTCTTTAAATTAGCTCTTTTAACATGCACAGGATATATTCAACCTTGAAGTACTTGGTCTATTAAGCTGATAGGTAGCAATCTGGAGTCACTCTTTTACCAGAACTGATGATTTTAAGTGTCAGGATATTTTACACTCATAACAATCCAGATTTTTATAAAAATCACAAGCTATTGATACTAAACGTTATTATGTTATTGGCATGATATGTGCTATAAGTTTGTTAACCGATACAGACTGAGGCGCATGATGTCTCTCGCCGATTGCAATTCAAGATTTTGGATAATTATTGATGTTTAAGAAATTACTACCACTTTTATTTTTATTTGCTGGGTTTCAGGCGAATGCTGCGCTAATTCAATTTCAATATGATGACATCATATCTTATTCATCCATTCCTGGGTTGGCGGCCGGACAGTCGGCCACAATCACCGTAGGGTTGGACAATGGCGGTATTAGCAATATATCGCAGACTTGGACAGCGACCCACCTCCAGTCAGTGACTATCGATTTTGACAATGGCGGCTTGGTGACGACATTCAATTCGCCTTGGGACGGCGGACTTTCTGATGCTGCAGGTGACTTCGTTACGGATGGATCTGGCAGCCTTACGGGTGTTATGACCAATTGGCGTGACTATAATGTATCAGCGGATGTTACGACTAGTGGATCGGGTGTTCGCTATTTTAGGTGGTATTTAAACGGAAATAATAGTTTTTACCACCAATCGGGTAATCAAGTAGTTCACCTTACTGACGTAGGCGATATGCTTGATGCCGTTCATTGGTCGCTTGTTTCAGACGTCCCAGAACCCTCCATCATCGCTCTTTTTGGATTAGGACTAGTTGGTATCGGTTTCGCTCGTAGACGTCAAGCTTAATACCCTATAGTCCTGCGCGGCTGCAAGTCAGTCAGCAGCATTTGTTAAATATAGATAAGTGGAGCGATTCATACACGATCATTTCTACAACCGTCACAACAAGCTTGCCACGCTTGAACACTTTGCTGGCAATGGGCGTATCCACATTGTTTACATGGTTTTTTTTGACGGGGGTCGCGCAGGCAGAGTATCTTCAGCCTTTTTATGACTTACCGATTGCACAGCATCCTGAATCAGTAGCATTCGATCCTGTGCAACGCAGCTTTTATGCTGGCAGTGTGCTCGCGAAAGGTATTGTAAAAGTTGATGGCGTTAGCGGCGCAACAAGAGTATAGGACAAATTAACGCTACCTACTAGCCTCTGTGACAGCTGTATTTTCGGGTGGTTTTGTAGTTACTCATTTGTGGTGTTGAAGAAATTCGCGGGATGTTTGTCGTTGAGGTGAGTGAGTAAGCTGGCCTTTGGTACTGAAATCTGGATAGTGAGGTGCGAAGGGCCTTGCCTCAACATATGGCATGTTCAAGCATCATTGTGTTTTTCGTGTGTCATGCGCCAAAGTCAAAATCTCTTTGGATGGTGAAATCATTAAACATAGCCGTTTGCTCTAAAGCTTCAAGTGGCGGTGCTCTGGTATTGTTGCCAGTGATAGGTGAGCCTTGTTTGTCTAAATACGACAATATCTTGTGTATGATGGCAGGTTCGATTATGCAGGCAATTATCGTCACATTGTGCTTTTGGCATTTCTCACATTGAGTGATATCTATGTTGAATACTCGTTTGAGCCTTTGAGCCCACGTCATCCCTCTCGCATGGTAATGTTTATCTGATTGCTCATTCTCTTCGTTGACGAGTCTAGGGCTATTTTTACCTCGCTGAGATGCTGTCACCTGTGCGCGAAGGTTGCTGTTAGGAGCAAACACACCAAAAAACCTTGTAAGGTTGAGTCTTGGTGGTGGAATGAGAGCGGCTAGTTTGCCAATGAAGTCAATTGGGTTAAAAAATATATGGGTCGTCCCATCACGATAGGGTGTTTTCAATTCATAGCGTATTTTTCCATGGGCAGTCATACTTAAACGCTGTTCACTAATCGCTGGGCGGCTGATATAGCGGCATAGCCTTTCTAACTTCTCTGGCTCATAGGCATTAGCGAAGACCCCTGCGTGTAACGAAAAGCCCGAGGTATTGGCTAACTGGCCATATTCGCCGTCATTGCTCGCAGGGAGTGTTTGTAGTGTAAATACCTTTTGCCCTTGTTGTGGCCCCATGGCGATGCGGTAGCTGACTGAAGCCCCTTGCAAATGCAATAAACTATCTTCATCATCTATAGGCAAATTGAGAAAACTGTTTTCCATATCACGCTCAACGAACCCCGCTTTCTCCAAATATCTGGCAATACGTTGGCTGATGGTATGCACGAGTTCCACCATGTCGCTATGAGATGGCGCTTTTATACGTGTAAAGGTAGTGCCGCCCCATGGATTTTCACTTATTGCGCCTTCAAGAAACAGCATATGGAAGTGGATGTTTAGATTCAACGCGCTGCCAAAGCGTTGAATAATTGTAACAGCACCCGTCTTTGCTTGTTTAGTTGTAAAGCCTGCTTTGTTAACAATGTGAGTGGAAATGGCGCGGTGAATGATTTGCATCACTTTGCTTAATTCACTTGGGTTTCTTGCTAGCAGCAGCCGAAGTGGAATGGGTAAGCTTAAAACCCACTGCCTTATGGGATAGCCCCGTAATACATCATCAACCAACAAAGCTGCACTTTCCGCCATTCTTCTGGCCCCACAACTTGGGCAACATCCACGTCGCTTGCAGCTAAACGCGACTAACTTTTCATGTTTGCAGTCACCACATACCACGCGTAAAAAGCCGTGTTCAAGTCGTCCACAACGTAAGAACTCATCAAATTCACGTTCAACATACTTGGGTAAGTATTTGCCTTGCTCCGCTAAGTTTGCAATAAAATCTGGGTAGTATCGTTCTACCAATTGATACAGTAGTGTTGTTTCAGGCCGATGGCGTTTATATTTTTCACTTTGCTGCTGTGCCAGCACATTCGTTCATCCTTGAATGATGTGCAGGCAAGTGTGGCAAAAAGAGGCGTAATTAACGACTGGCTGAATGACCGGTTTGGAAGTACAGCAGATAATCAGATTTTCCAATGTTCAGGATTGTTTGTGGAACAAACTTCTCACATAAGTTTGAACGGCGTACGGCCGCTTATGCCGTTCAGCCGACCGACAGAGATATATCGCAATAAGCAAAAAGCGGGAATGATCAGAACAAATCTGACCGTCTCCTTAGGCGGGCAATTTCATTCAAACGTTTAACTGTACTGTTATGTTAAGCGACAATGAACTTTACCAGTCAAGATAGTTGAAGCGTTATAGTTGTTAAGAATGAGTTAGCAAACCAAACAAATCATAAAGCAAAAACCACTCGAAAGCGGTTTCATAATGTTACTGTGATTTTCAAACTTTAATGTCTAGTTGCAAACATTAATATCCAGTTTCAAATATTAATATGCTCGCACAAATTGGATGATGGTAAATAATTCCGACACTCAATAATTTGAACAATCGATCAATGTTGGTAAGGAGTGAGCGGGAAACATATAAACCCAAACTCGGCCGCTGCCAGCTTGACTAGTTCCTGTGGCACCAAACCCACGGTTCGGCTATATCAATAATTACGCAATTTAAAGCCAATTGTTACCCTTGCTATGAATTGTTGCAAACCCATCTTGATAGCAATAATAAGACAGTGGAAATTGCTCATGGAATTTTTATTTTTGGACGTAAAAAATAATTTTCAAATCAAAATTAGACTTGCCTGCAGTAAGCTCTCATTAATAAAAAATACATAGGCCAAATCGATATTCATTTGACTAACTGCTTTTTATTAAGAATTCTGTTTTGACTTGACAAATATTTATCTAAAGCCCAAGATTGATCGGTTAACCAATTTTTTTTCATAATATATTGAAGCTTTTTCTCACAATATATACAACGTATTAAAAAGGTTGCAATCAAATAATGACGAAGAAAATGGTAAAATCAGCCAGTCCGTCGGATATCCTCGGTTCCGATTGGTTTCAAGGGTGCGTAAACTATTTAAACGACGCTATTATTGTTACAGAAGCAGAACCCACCAGCTTTCCTGGCCCACGGATCCTTTGGGCAAACGATGTCTTTTATAAGTTAACCGGTTATCAGCCCGTTGAAATTATCGGTAAATCTCCGCGCATATTACAAGGGCCATTGACTGATAAGTCAGTGCTTAAACGTCTGTCCACTGCTCTTGAAAACTGGGAGGTTTGTAGAGTTGAGGTTTTAAATTACAAAAAAGATGGCACTACATTTTGGAATGAATTTGAGGTCACTCCCATTAAAAATGGGGTGGGTTGGTACACACATTGGATATCAGTTCAACGAGATGTCTCCGAGCGTAAGCTAGCAGAAGAAAAAGTTAACTACCAATCAACGCATGATGAATTAACAGGCTTAGTTAATCGTCGAGAATTTGAACGTTGCGCGGAAGAGTTACTTGCAAGTCTTGTTGACACTAACTCTAAGCATGCCGCATGCTACATCGATCTTGATCAATTCAAGGTTGTTAATGATACCTGTGGGCATGCAGCGGGTGATCAATTACTTCGTCAACTCGGTGCTTTGTTGAAAAAATCAATCCGCAAGGGTGACACCTTAAGCCGCTTGGGCGGCGACGAATTTGGTGTTCTAATTAAAAACAGTTCAATAGAAGACTCATTCACAGTTGCATCTGATATCAAATCAATTATTGAGGACTTTCGATTTATATACGAGGGAAAGGGCTTTAGAGTTAGTGCGAGTATTGGGCTAGTGCCTATATTTGATGCAGAAACTACCCTAGCACGCTTAATGAAAAATGCGGATGAGGCATGTTATTTAGCGAAAGATCATGGGCGTAATCGCATTCATATTTATAACGAAAAAGATTTAACGCAAAGACGTGGCGAAGTGCAGTGGATTAATCGGATTCAAAAAGCCCTAGCCGAAAATCGTTTTTCCCTTTATGCGCAAAGAATTGAGCCACTCAAAGACAGTAATAAACCGCATTATGAATTGCTTATTAGAATGCAAGATGTAAACGGAAGAATTATCCCTCCGGGAGGATTTTTCCCAGCGGCTGAGCGACACAATCTTATCGTGCAAATAGAACGGTGGGTAATAGACAAAACTTTTTCTTTGTTGCACTTGAATCCGTCCTTTTTAGATAACATTGATTTTATTTCAGTCAATCTCTCTGTGCACTCATTGACTGACGAGAGCGTTTTAGAATTTATCCTTTTAAAATTTAGGCAGTTTAAGATTGATGGCAATAAATTTTGTTTTGAAATAACAGAAACAGTCGCTATTTCTGATATTTTGATGGTAGGGGACTTCATTTTAGCGCTTAAAAAATTGGGTTGTAAGTTTGCTCTCGATGATTTCGGCAGTGCACTTTCTTCTTTAGGTTACCTAAAAACTCTTCCCATCGATTATCTTAAAATAGACGGTGTTCTTGTAAAAGATATTGTAGAAGACAAAATAGATTATGCCATAGTTAAGGCAATTAATGAGATTGCTCACACCTTGGGGATGCAAACTGTTGCTGAGTTTGTAGAAAATAATGACATAAAAAAAATACTAATCGAACTTGGTGTCGATTATGCTCAAGGTTACGGTATTCACAGACCTCAACCGTTTGAAGAAATACTAAGTTTATTATCTGATAATCAAAGTGCTAGTAATTTTATAAAAAAAGACTGAACACACACTTTACGCTTAAATAAAGCGGGTACGCATTTAATGCAGTTGGTACTTTGCAGTCATTTGATAAAAAGCCCTCTTGGTCGGCTAACGCAGTTAAGTGGCAGTAGTGAAAAATTCTTACAGTCGGTCATAAAGATTTAGGGAGATCATCTAGTAAATTATTCTTAACCTAAAATAAGATGACTCTTGGAATTGATATTAATATTCACTTAAAAGAAGGACGACTATCTTCCATTAATACATCCAACTTAACTTGAGCTTGTTTATGATTATTTAAATCGACAACTTCAATCATTTCACACTCATCTCTAATCATCTCAGAAATAAGACTAGGATAGTGGCGACAATCTTCAGGCCGATCTAAGTATATGCTACAATTATATTTAGTTTGGGCGAGCGGGTTAGCAGGGAGCTCAATCTCAAGGAACGGACATGTTGTTAAGCGCAAGCCAGATTCAGGACCGAACCAAATTTCATTATTTCTAACAAATTTGAAAATCTCCGGGTTGAATAATTCCCAAAGGTCGATTTCTTCGGTCGTTGCAGACAGAGCGCCATCGCCATATTTAATACAGCACTTTCCGCACTGGTTGCACTCTCTCATTTTATCGAGTTTTCTTAAGTAAATGGATTCGAGGAATCAATCTTCGTCATCATCATAGTCATAGTTAATATCATCTTCAATTTCGTCGCGTTCAAGCGCACCCTCTCCAATAAAGTAGGTACCCCAACCGTCGTAGTAAACGTTATGTTTGTCGGCAATCGCGATCAGTTTATCTGAATCGACATTGAATATATTAACATCCAATTTTTTTTCTACGATAGCGTCAAAGCAAAAAACAATTTCGCCATCATCCAGAATAAGCTCTTCTGCATCTGTCACTTCAAAACCGGCTTTAAATGCATCTACTGCTGCTTTTTCAAGTGCATCAAAGTCACTGCAAGCTAAGTGATGTTCAATGGTGTGTGGCAGGTCCATGTCACTGCCATCGTCTATCAGTGCTTCTATTGTTTCTTTATTAAACTCGTACCATTCATTGGCGTCATGCTGACTCATATTACCCTCGTCTTATCAATCTAGGTCAACTGACCTTATACGTTATCTGTTTTTTCAGCTTCTATATTTAGCTGAGTAATTTTTGTGGCCATAATAGAATGAACATGAGTGGCTAGTTGCTTAGCACTCATTCCTTCCGGCAAATCAATCGGGTCCATCACTTCGACAATGACGGTGCCATTATTCCAACGATTCAACTTAACTTTGTTATGCATTTCACTTGCGCACACCGGGACTATTGCCTTTTGAGCCTCCAGTGCTAACCTGAAGGCGCCTGTTTTAAATTTCAGTAACCCGCGTCCGTAACTGCGAGTACCCTCAGGGAAAAACCAGATGCTCAGTTTCTTTTCCTTCATTTTATCTAGGGTTTCCTTGAGCGTATTCCTCGCGCTTCCAGTATTTTTTCGGTCAATCATAATATTTGCAGAGAGCCAATAAATAACACCAAAAATAGGGATCCATTTGATACTCTTTTTACCAACAGTAACCACCCCTGGCAATGCCGCTTTGCTTATTGTTAAAATATCATAGCTGTTTTGATGATTAGCAGTAAATACGTAATTTTGCCCAGAATCTACCTTTTTTGACACACGCAAATCTATTTTTAAGCCCAAAATTCGGGTCACAGTTGAGTAATATTGCCCTGCTAGATACACGTTATTTCTATGAAAAGGGCGGGTCAGATAAATTAAGAAGAGTACGGCATTAATCCCGATAAAATAGACGAATAGCGTTATGAGTCGAATAATAGCTAGCACAGATAATCCCAAAATGCTGAAGTAGACGCGATTATACGGAGATTTTTGTTTGAAGATACCTTATCAGACGATTTAATGCATGAATTTAGCGCCAGTGCCGATATACTATCACTATCTATTTATCTGCAGTAAGTGAGCTCGTATGCCTATTTTTAAGCATGAAGAATTGGAAGACGATATTCTTCACGACTTAATTGAAGAAATTAATGAATTATACGAGGCGAGTGAGCAAACCTTAATGGAGTTAGAACTCACCCCTAAAGATAATGAGTTACAACGCGCTTTGTTCCGTTCAGTACATACTATTAAAGGTGATTTAGGCTTAGTGTCATTTACACCGATGATAAATGTGTTGCAGCACCTTGAAGACTTACTTGATTTGCTCCGAAAAGGCGAAATTGATTACACCAGTAACATGAGCGACCTTGTTCTTTTGCTTATGGACAAAGTTAAAGTGTTTGTTGAAAGCTGTGTGAAATCAGGTCAAGCAGAATATGATGGCGAATTAAATGATGCCGTTATCGAGATTATTTCTGAAATAGACGGCACAAATCAGCCCCTTCATGAAGGCTTACTTGCCAAAGCGGTTAACTTGATTGAACCATCTCGACAATTACACCAAGAAGATGCGCCCTCACAGAATAATGTGAATCTAGCACGCACGGGTATTCCCAAAAATTTAACGCCTGAACAACAAGTTGATTTGCTCTTTTTTAGAGAACTGATGAAGCCAATTGAAAAGCGTGCCGGTTATGCCGAAGGTCGAGGGGATCGAATTGCGACGCTGGCTTTTTATATAAACGCATTGAGTGAAAAACCTATCGATAAATCGCAATTAGCGGTCGCCTGCTATGTGCACGACTTTGGCATATCTTTTATGCCAGCAGAGGTCGTAAATAAGGAGACCGAGTTGACTAGTTTGGAGCAAAATTTATTACGCTCTCACGTATATAAAAGCGCACGTTTGCTCGAAAACCTCAGTATATGGGATGAAGCTCGAAAAATGGTGATGCAACATCATGAATTTATGGATGGCACTGGGTATCCAATGGGGCTCAAAAATGACGAAATCTGTGATGGTGCTAAGTTACTCGGCATATTAGATAAGTATGATGGTTTGATAAATTCCACCGAGCATACAAAGAAGGATGCAGTCATTACTATCAATAGAGAATTTAAAGGCAAGCTCAGCGGCTATTGGTTGCGTTTATTCAATCTTGGAATGACGCGACTCTTGAAGGACTGACTTCAGCTAAACAACCCCGTTAATAAAATCGAGGCCTATATATTAAAAAGGCGATGAGTGCAGCTGCACTGCAGTTTCTATTTCTTTTAATGAAAGCATTCAATACCCTTGCTTAATATTAATGCCTGAATCAAGAGGTAAGCCCTGTAACTTATTACGTAAGTTGTTTTTGAATACCTTAAAGACTAACTCATGTTGACTTGTTGCAGCTGTGTGATTAGTCATGAGTAGGTTAGGTGTATGCCAAAAGGGATGATCAGTGGATAATGGTTCCGCTTTGAATACATCGATAACAGCGCCTCGGATATTACAGTTATTCAATGCATTTACTAAATCGTTGTCGTTTTTAATGACATTCCCACGTCCCGCATTTATAAATATAGCGTGCGCTCGCATGCTTTCAAAAAATCGTGCATCACAAATACCGGTGGTCTCAATTGTATGTGGCAGCAAATTCACAATGACATCGACTTGGCTAGCGAATTCATATAATTGAGCTAAATGAAAATGTTGATCAGCCTCCACCGGTTTGCTTGATGCATTTAAACTATAGACGTTCATGCCAAATACTTTGGCAACCCGCGCGACGTCTTTTCCAATACTTCCTAAACCCATGATCCCCATGGTTTGCTGTTGTAGCGTTGGAATACGATATTGTTGCCAGTGACGCTGTTGCTGATTAGCTATTAATGCAGGAATTTGGCGTTGAAAATAGAGTAAATAAGCCATCACATATTCACGCATTTGAGCGCCAAATACGTTTTTTAAACCGGTTAGTTGATAGTCTCTTTTGGACTTATTAACAAGAGTGTTAACGCCTGCCCAAGTTGACTGTAGCCAAGTAAGATTAGGACATTCATCAATATATTGTGACATTATATTTGGGTTTGCTAGCGCATATTCTATATCTACTAAACGGGCACCATCTGCATGGTCATTTGCCCAAATTAGTTCAATATCATTGAATTCACCCGCTAACTGTAAATCATGTAGCGCTTTTTGATAGGCAAGGTACTCTCGGGAAATAATAGCTAACTTGGGCATGCAATATAATCCAAATTTGATGAAATTGACGGTGAAGAAAATGGCATTGATGCCGATAACATTTCTATCACAGTTGAGAATAATAAGCGAAGTAGATTCTATGTATGATTTCACCATTAACGGCATACTCAACGCACGACTTGACGATGTGTATACCGCTTTTCATGATCCAAATGTGCTTGTGCGTTGGTTTGCACCCGGCAATATGGTGGTGTCTCAGTTCATGTCAAACTTCATTGAAGATGGCAGTTATCGCTTGATATTGCAATCCCCTGACGGTTTTCAACAGACCATAGTGGGCACCTACAAAACTATTAATTTAAGCCAAAATTTGTATTTTAGTTGGCGTTGGGAAGATACCAACGAGGTTACTCAAGTGGGTATAGAGTTCAACTTTGATAATCCCACAACCACATCAATTAAACTCTCTCAAAGTGGCTTTAAGCGCGAAGAAGATATGTTACATCAGCAATATGGGTGGATAGCATCACTTGAAAAATTAAGTCTAGTCACGCGCCCTGAAGCGATGGTTGCTTAATTCATTGCCAACATAATGCGTTTATTATTATTCAGTTGCTCAACACGTTTTTGAGCAATCAATTTAAACGCTTGTGCATGCTCTTTGGCTATCGGGTTTGCTTTCGGTAATTTTACTGTTCTTGGATTACGATGCACACCATTAACCAGAAACTCATAATGCAAGTGCGGTCCAGAAGCTAGTCCAGTTGAGCCTAAATAGCCAATAGTTTGTCCTTGCTTGACACTATCACCGTATTTCACTGCGCGTTTGGTGAAATGCAAGTACTTCGTTGTGTAACTTTCGCCATGCTGAACAAAAACATGATGACCATTGTATTTGTCATAGGCCGACTTAATTACTTTGCCATCTCCGGCAGCCATTACTGGGGTGCCTACTTTACCCGCATAATCTACTCCACGATGTGCCTTCCATCTTTTCTGCACTGGGTGAAACCGGCTTTTTTTAAAGCTTGAGCTAATGTATTTAAACGAAACTGGAGCGCGTAAAAAACTCTTACGCATACTTTTACCGTCGGGTGTGTAAAAGTTACCATCATCGTATTTTACGGCTTGGAAAATTTCGCCTTGGTTTTTAAATTCAGCCGCAACAATATCGCCGAAACCTATAAATTCACCATCAATATATTGCTTCTCAAAAATGACATTGAATGAGTCACCTTCACGTATTTCTTGTGCAAAGTCGATGTCCCAGCTAAAAATACCAGCGAGGCGCATTATTTGATTATCGGTTAAGCCTGATTCGGTGCCAGCATTCCAGAAACTACTGCGGATTTCGCCCTGGGCAAAGCTATGCAATGTTTCGACTTGTTTAACTGATACATCACTGACAAGCTCACCGTCTGTATTTTTTTCTACCGCTAAGGTTTCAGTTTTAGACAGAGGATAACGCAACGACACGAACTGATTGGAGTCGTCAACATGAAGGTAGAGAAGGTCGTCTGGTTTTATCTTGATTAAATTTTTGGCTAAGTCTCCGGCTCTGCTAACATCGTAGGTGTCGCGAGCCGTCAAACCAACTTGTGAAAATATTTTGGCTAATGTATCACCACTTTTTACTTTATAGGTTTGCCAGTTGTCTATATCATCTTCAGACGAGGCACTAACAGTATCGACGGCAAGTGAAGGAAGATGCAATTCGTATTTAATGCCCGGTAATAATTGTTTTATTTCAATATTCTTTGAGGCCTTAACTGAGTCAAAGGGGAATAGAATCAAACCCACCAAGACTAACGCGACACACGCAAGTGTCCAACGATGTGGTTTTGGCAGTTGTTTTATTGTATTCGTAATCATACGACCGTAAAATGCTTATTTAGTAAAACGTAAGAATATAATGATTTTAGTCTCGAATCCAGCGCAAAGGTTCAATTTACGTGTTGTTATTATCGAAATTTAGAGCGTATTTTCCTAATAGGTAAAATACTTCAATTAAAGTCTAGTAAATTTAGTTAGTTATAAAGTGATTCACTTTATACTTTTCATACTACAGGAATAAGTAATGGTAGATTGGCAAACAGCATTCGCAGAGATAAAACGCGGATCAGATGAGATTTTAATTGAAGAAGAGCTTATTGAGAGGTTAAAAGCCGGTAAGCCTTTAAAAATTAAAGCTGGCTTTGATCCTACTGCGCCCGACCTGCATTTAGGACATACGGTTTTAATAAATAAGCTTCGAACATTCCAGCAGTTAGGACATGAAGTTACGTTCCTTATTGGAGACTTCACTGGCTTAATCGGTGATCCCACGGGTAAAAATGTAACTCGCAAACCACTTACCAAAGAGCAAGTACTTGAAAATGCTAAAACTTATCAGGAACAGGTGTTTAAAATTCTTGATCCAGCGAAAACCATTATTCGCTTCAATTCGGAATGGTTCGATAAATTAGGTGCTGCAGGCATGATCAAATTAGCCGCAAGTCAAACGGTGGCAAGAATGCTAGAGCGTGATGACTTCAAAAAGCGTTACGCGAATGGTCAACCTATTGCTATTCATGAGTTTCTCTACCCATTAGTGCAAGGCTGGGATTCTGTTGCGTTGGAGTCTGACGTAGAATTGGGCGGCACAGACCAGCGGTTTAACTTGCTGATGGGCAGGGAATTGCAAAAAGACCAAGGTCAAAAGCCACAAACTGTAATAATGGTGCCGCTGCTTGAGGGTTTGGATGGCGTGCAGAAAATGTCAAAGTCGTTAAATAATTATATTGGAATTACGGACTCACCGACAGAGATGTTCGGTAAAGTCATGTCGATTTCTGATGAATTAATGTGGCGTTACTACGATTTGCTTAGTTTTAAACCGATCAAAGACATCGAGCAACTTAAAATAGATACGCAAAATGGTAAAAATCCACGCGATATTAAAATTGCATTAGCACAGGAATTGATTGCACGTTTTCACAGTGAAGCTGACGCAGAAGTTGCACTGCAAGATTTTATTCAACGTTTCCAGAAAAATGCGATACCGGATGAAATGCCTGAAGTCGAAATCACCATGGACGCAGAAGGTATTGCTATTGGGAATTTGTTGAAATTGGCAGATTTGGTTGCTTCAACATCAGACGCGATGCGCATGATTAAGCAAGGTGCTGTGAAAATTGATGGTGAAAAAGTGAGCGATACACGATTGGTTTTGCAAGAAAAAGGTGAAAGTGTGTATCAGGTCGGTAAGCGTAAATTTGCTCGAATTAGGCTAGTATAAACAGCGGACCAACCAAGAGCA
>Ga0256371_100028_pt1 | contig 28885 bp, 24 predicted proteins | sample SI3MviralmetaG_FD_190079 | JGI IMG/M metagenome (GOLD analysis project Ga0256371, IMG submission 190079) | Sea-ice brine viral communities from Beaufort Sea near Barrow, Alaska, United States - SI3M | ecosystem: Environmental > Aquatic > Marine > Coastal > Brine | place: USA: Alaska | collected...
CAAATTGTAGCAAACTTAAAATAACTGCTCACGCTTAAAAATAAACTTGGTTGGTAATAGTTGGTTCATGTCAGATCAATACTCACAATAGCCATTAGCGCAGTGGGCACATATTATATGACATTTAGTTATGGATGCGATAACACCGCTATTATCTAAAATAAGCTTAGATTGAGCAGCGCAAAGTAAGCAATAACTCAACAGGGATGTATCGTTAAATCTAAGCAGTGTAACGAATGCTAAACTGAAGTCTTATACTTAATTTACCCACAACCAGTTAGCTGCCTTTTTCCAATTCATTTTCAATCATGGCTAAAATATTAATAGCATCTTTTTTATAATTTTTTTGATAAAAAACAACTTGATTAAACCTACTGAGCTGAACCTTGTCTAATAAAATTTTAAATTTAGAATCATTCTTCAAACTACTCCAATCCACTAAAGTGTCTTTTGTAGTAAATGCTTTTTGTATTTCATCATCAGACTTCCGGTCGTATGCAGCTTTATAAAAGGACCTTAAGACCCCGGGTTTTGTGAACTTGTGAATATAACTCAAATACTCATAATAACTTTCCATAATGACATCATCATGATACGTCTGTCCCCAACTGTTATCACCGTAAAAATTAGCTAAATCTTGCTTAAGTGCAATATTTGATATGCGTTTAATATCGCCTGAAATTGTAATGTTCCGATAGGCTGTTTTATTCTTTTCGAAGGTTAATAGAAATCCAGTATTGAAAATGGCTTTTCTTAATTTTATGATATCTATATTTTCAAGTTCATCATGAGTGAAATCTTGAAGATATTGCCCATATTCGTCTACTTTTTTTAGTCTAATCACAAAACTATTTAATCTTTCATTATCAGCTAATAATTCTGTTTTGAGCTCTTGAAGACGCACTATTAGACCGTCCTGCGTTTTACGGTTTTCATTCCAATTGTTAATACTCAAAGCAAAGAGGATACCAATAACCACTAAAAGTATTTCACCAACGGCATACTTTAGGTATTTCTGTAAGTTGTCTTTATCCATAAGGTTAAACCGTATTTGTCGAATTGATTTTTTCATTTATTTAATATTTTCTTATTGTTTGGCTAACAAGAGGCAAAATCTGTTTATGTATAAAAAAGTAATTGTAGGTACTAACTTGTTGGTTTATATCGGAACTTTATTTTATATTTTAACAAGTTTACGTCCGACACACCTTACACTCTTATTTTTTTTCACTCAATATACTTTTAAAAATATAAATCAGTGCTTGAACAAGGATCGAAATTACAAGTCCATATTTGCCAAAAGGTTTTTTAAATGGGTATAGTCCTGTTTGTAGTCTTCACTTTTAAAGGTGATATTGACTTAATTGGCAATAAATAAGGCACTTTTGCAGCCGTTTTGGTTTGTGATTTTGAACCTTGGCCAAAGTGCGCCGAGTCATAATAAGTAAATATTTTGCCGATTTGGGATAGGTGTTTTCAGGCTTGTCGGGCCAAATAAATAGCGGTAGTTTGACACTACAGTGATGAGCAGCGATGTTATAGACTGGTTTTTTATCGCGCTAAACTTGTTAATTTTAGTGCTTAGTATATTAATTTTGGATTGGTAAAAAAATGTATCCAATCATCATTAAAAAAATCAAATATGGGGCTTTTTTTATATCAAATTTCTCTACTAAGCTCAGCAATATGTGCAGATTCAGAAGATTGGCTGCCCCACCGAAAAATGAAATAGTCAATAATAAAACCTCAATCTGCACAACGATTACTGGTGTAACTTGCCTTTTTACCGACCCTGTTGTTCTTGAATTCGATGGGTTTGAATAGTTCAGAGAAAACTTTTTTCATACTAATGATTAGTCTTGTCCTAGTAGGCTTAGTCAAGTTTTGGAGTCGACACCTTCATATACTGTTATCCGTTGGTTTATATAATGCGCTGTGCAGGATATACTGTTTCTATCGTGCGTCACTCGACTTAAAACAATAATTGGCTGTCCAATGAAAGATCATAACGAATCGCTTCTGTCTGACTACATCGAGTATCCTCAAGAGGAGATGCTAATTCGCTCTCAAGCATTCTATGACAATATAAAACGTCGTCATAGCATACGTAAATTTAGCGACCGCAAGGTGCCTCAGGTTATTATCGAAAATTGCATAAAAGCAGCCGGAACGGCGCCAAATGGAGCGAATCATCAGCCTTGGCATTTTGTCGCTATTCATTCGGATGATGTAAAAAAACAAGTCAGAGAGCAGACTGAACTGCATGAACAGGGATTTTATGCAGGCCGGGGTGGAAAGGAATGGTTAGAAGCGTTACAGCCTTTGGGCACTGACGCACGAAAACCTTATCTTGAGCACGCTCCTTGGTTAATTGCTATTTTCAGTCAGAAGAAGGGAGGCGTGAGTCCTGGCGATAAACACACTAATTATTATGTGCATGAGTCGGTAGGTATTGCGACTGGGTTTCTGATAACAGCTTTGCATAATGCTGGGTTGGTGACGTTGACCCACACACCAAAACCAATGTCATTTCTATCAAAAATTTGTCAAAGGCCGGATGATGAACGTCCATACATATTGCTTATCGCTGGTTACCCAGCTGATGATGCAACAGTGCCAGAGCATGCAAAAAATAAAAAGCCACTCACAGAGATCTGCACGTTTTTATAGTGAAGTTAACCACCGCCAATACAAAGCTCCTTTGGGGCAGAGAAACCGTAAATTGAACACTCAAGAATTTATTCAAATCCGTCGTTTCATATTGAAACTGGGCAAAATGTTGCACAAGTATGGAACGCCCGCATTTCGACTCGAAGCATACTTGCTGGAAGTCGCAGCCTATTTGGGTGTTCATGCGTCGTTTATAGCCACGCCAACCTCTATTACTTTTGTCATCTGGAGTGATAAACACGAAGACGAATATAATCATGCAGCGCGTCTTCAACCCGGTGATTTGGATATGAATGCATTGTCGCTTACCGATGAATTAGCCAATGCACTCTTGTCTGGCGAGATGAGTCTAACGGACGCCGATATTCGTCTGGACGCAATAAATGAGATGCCAAGTCCTTACGGACAGATTATTACCGGTTTTGCATTTGCCTTGGCTCCAGGTTCATTTTCAATGTTGATGGGTGCAAGTGTCGCTGAGATATTCTGGACTGCCTTACTCGGTTTTGTCTCTTACCTATGGATTTTATGGTCACAAAAATCAAAGCGCGTAAATTTAATGCTCGAGCCAGTAACCTCATTTGCTGCCGGTATTTTAGCATGCGCTATAAGCCGCTACTTAGATCCCGGTATTAACATTCCGTTGATGGTGCTTTCTGCCGTTATCGTATTGGTGCCTGGTTTGGCTCTCACCATGGGCTTGGCAGAGCTTTCGTCGAGAAATCTTGTGTCGGGAACAGCGCGGATCATGGACGCGATTATGCAACTGTTTAAACTCTACTTTGGTGCATTTTTAGGCGTTGGTGTTGGTTTTAGTTTATTCGGTGAGAATCAGTTCGAACCCGCCGCTTCTCTACCATATTGGGCCACTTGGTTGGCTGTTGGTTTGTTGTGTTTCGCACTAGTACCCATTTTTAGAACACGACTTAAGCATATTCATTGGGCGTTAATGTCGGCTTTTATTGCCTATGGCGTGACGGTTTTTAGTTCTCATTATATAGATCAAACCTTTGGCACATTCTTAGGTGCATTTGCGCTTGGTGTTTTTGCTAATGCATTTGGAAGAATAGCGAATCAACCCTCAACCATTGTCGCTATGCATGGCTTAATTGTGTTGGTGCCAGGTTCCAAAACTTATATCGGCTTGAATTCGTTTATATCAGGCCAAGACTTTGTACAAGCGCCGCATGTTGGACCAGAAGTATTTTTGATATTTATGTCTTTGGTGGCGGGATTAATATTCGCCAATGTCGTAATGCCAACCAGAAAAGCACTTTAGGTGCGTTTTATAAAACATAAACTATACTTTTATTTTCTACTATTCATAGAACTAAGGCCCTATGATTAGCTAAATAAATTGTGTTTATATACAACGCCATCCTATATTGGAGCTAGCAATGAGCCATTTTGGTTCGTAATAAGTTCGCAAAAAATTAGGAACCAACTTATGTCACAAAATAATGCATCATCGTATTCTGGTAAGACAACACTTATTTCTGGAGCCGCAGGTGGCATAGGGTTCGCATTAGCGAAAGAATTTGGTGAATTGGGCATGAACGTTGTGATCGCCGACATTGACGAAGCCGCGCTTGCGAGTGCTAAAAAGCAATTAGAATCCCTAAATATTAATGTGTTGGCCTGCAAATTAGATGTCACCGATTTTACTCAATGGCAGGCTTGTGTTGAGCAAACTTTAGCCGCTTTTGGCAAACTGCATATGGTTGTAAATAATGCGGGGGTAGGCGGTGTTCCCGGGAAAATTGAGCAGGCTGACCACGACATATGGCGCTGGGTTGTTGATGTCAACTTGATGGGAGTGGTATATGGCGCTCAAGCCGCTATACCTGAAATAAAACGCCATGGTGAAGGTGGCTGGATTATCAATGTTGCGTCAATGGCGGGTATGATGGGCGTCCCTTATGCAAGTTCTTATTCCGCTACAAAAGCAGCCGTTGTGTCATTGACCGAAAGTTGGGCTGTGGAATTAAAATCACATAATATTCACGTTTCAGCGCTGTGCCCGGCCTTTGTAAAAACTCGTATTCATGAGTCAATGCGCAATAAACAAGATAAATATAAGTCGTCTAAAGAATCTCAAGAAATTACGCCTGCCGATAAACAGCGCCACAAGCAAAATGTTGGTCAAGCCGCTGCTCTTGTCGAGTCGGGTATTCCCCCTGAACTGCTCGCCAAGCGTGTTGTTGAAGCTCTTAATTCAAGGCAAATGTATATATTTACTCACCCTAATTACAAAGAAGTAGCCGGCTACAGAGCGGCAATGATTGATAAGGCGTTTGACGATGCTCAGCAAAGCGAACTAGTTAAACATCTCATTGATGACGACATAGTTAGTTTGTAAGTTTACTGTAATAATCACTAAGATGGCTGATACGATGCAATAGTAAATGATTTCTTAGCATCAACATGATTATATTAAACATCAGAATCTTTGCTTGAGGGCTTATGGCAGAAACAAAGTGGGATCCAGTTAAGTACAATCAAGTGGCTGATTTTGTAGCTAAGCTTGGTGAGCCTTTATTAGTGCTACTTGAACCAAAACTGTCAGACTCTATTTTAGATTTAGGCTGCGGAGATGGCAGCCTTACCGAAAAAATTAAACCGTTATGCCTAAATGTGCTTGGAATAGACGCGAGTACAGAAATGGTTCTAGCGGCTAAAGCCAAGGGCATTAATGCTGTTGTTAAAGATGCTCATAATTTAGATTTTAATGAACAGTTTGATGGTGTTTTTTCGAATGCAGCTCTGCATTGGATGACAGCACCAAACGCAGTGCTAAGTGGTATTTATCGAGCGTTAAAACCACAAGGCCGGTTTGTAGCAGAGTTCGGTGGCTTCGGCAACGCAGGAAAAATAGTCGACGTGCTAACCATGTGCTTAGAACAAGAAGGTATTGAGTATCAAAATCCATGGTACTTCCCCACAGCTGAGGCTTACTCTGGCTTATTATCACAACAGGGCTTTGCCGTTGAGCATATAGAATTGTTTGATCGTTTTACACCTTTACCACAGCACTTAAGTGATTGGTTAGACACCTTTGGGCAGGTATTCTTTAAAAATGCAGATACCCAACAAAAAAAACATATCATTGACGAAATTACTAACCGTTTAAAGCCTGATTTATTTGTAAATGGGCAATGGCATGTCGACTACGTCAGATTGCGTGTAAAAGCCTCAAAATTATAGTGATTTAACGTATTCCATAATGTCACTTAACGGCAAAACTTGAGCATACTTTGCATGCATATCATGCAGGCTCATCTCATGTGCAGACTGATTTCTATCCCCACACGCTTCAGGTACAACTGCACACATAAAATTATGTTGCAAAGCATCTACGCATGTTGCGCGCACGCAACCCGAAGTAGTTAAACCTGTTATAATAACGGAGTCTACTTTAAGCGCGGCTAACTTAATTGCCAATGTTGTTGAAAAAAAAGCGCTTGGATAATGTTTCTCAATAATATTGTCGGCGTTGACATAATGGCTAAACTTGTCGTGAATATCGACCCAATGAGAACCTCTTTGCAATATATTTAATGCCGGCAATCGTTGCCTAAATACGCTCGCTTGTTGTTCGTTGTCGTAAACAACAGTGCTAAAAAATACAGGGATTTTCTTCTCAATGGCAGCATTGATTAGCTCAAGATTAGCATCGAGTTGAGGCTCGAAATTCCCTCCCAAAGGACTTTCTTTATCTGTAAAACCGTTACTAAAGTCGACAGCAATTACAGCCGGGCATTTGCCCAGCTGTAATTCACCAATAACAAGATCATTATCGATAAGTTTTACTGTCATCTAGAACTCGGGTGCTTGCGGAGCGGGTAGCTTGGTTTCTGCCAAACTACGAGCTTTGATATCGGCTATGTCACCGCCAAAATCAAACAATTTAACATCACCACGGGCACTAGTCATTTCTGCTCTTAGCGCTGATGTCGCAGACTGGTCTATCGACATATCGTCCTTGATTACTACACCATAAGATCTGGCGCCGTGAACAGAAACTAATGAACGATTGATGTCATCCAGCACCAACTGAGGCTCGCGTTTGAATGGGTCTCCCCAACCGCCGCCACCCCACGTATTAAAGTACAAAATGTCGCCTTTTTTAACCTCAATACCTTCACATTTTGCTGGTAGCGTTTCTTCGCTTCCATCAGCTCGTATTAATATTTTGGTTGAGCGCATACCAGGGACCCCACCGTTAACGCCCCACGGATAGGTTAACCAACGATCATCGTGGATCGCTATTTGGCCGTCATTTAAGAAACGATAGCCCACAGAAAGTCCATTACCACCGCGGTGCAAGCCTGCGCCACCCGAATCCAATATCGCTTCATAAGTCTCTACTCTCAACGGAAAGTAAGCCTCAATGAATTCGTTAGGGACATTAGTAAAGCCTGGCCATAGTGAATGCCCATCAGGCCCATCTCCAGCAGGGCGACCCGGAATACCACCAAAGCCAATTTGAAAGAGTTGGAACCATTCGCCTTTATCATCGTAGCCTGAATAAAATAAATGCGGTGAATCGGAAAAGCCTGCCGCGTTCATTGCCTCAGGCGCACCTTGCCCTAGCAAGCCGCCCATGACATCAAATATCCTACCTAGGGCATGTGTTCTTCCAGAAAGAGCCGCTGGGTAATTGGGCTTCAATAAGCTACCTTGCGGTATGCGTACGTCCACTAAGTCATAAAAACCATCATTGAAGAGTATTTGTGGGTCCACTAAATTGATGGTGAAAGAACCAAAAAACATCTTAAACATTTCTTCATTTAAGTAGAAATTAATTGAGCTCTTAGCTTGTGGATCAGTGCCCTCAAAGTCAAATATTGCTTTAGGTCCTTCACGCCACATTTTACAGCGAATTTTGTATGGTCCTTTACCGACGCCATCATCACACAAGTAATCTTCAAATACACGAGGCTCTTCAGGCACTAACATATTGATTATTGCGGACATTGCAGTGTGATTTCGTTCTAACATAACTTCCATCGTTGAGTAGAAAGTATCATCACCAAATCTATCTGCAATTTCGATAACCCGCTTTGACGCTGTATTACATGCCGCGACTAATGCGTTTAAATCAAAACGGTTCCACTGTGGTGTTCTGACGTTGTGTAATATGAGTTCCAACAGGTCTTTCTGCAGTACCCCTTTCTTGTATAGCTTCGTTGGGGGAATGCGGATACCTTCTTGGAAAATGGTTTCCGCTTTTATTGGAATTGAGCCTGGGACCATCCCGCCATTGTCTGACATATGACCAAACATTGCCGACCAGGCGATATGCCTGCCTTCACGGAAAATAGGAACAATAACAATCCAATCAGGCAGATGGGATACGGCACCATTGCACATATAAGGGTCGTTAGTTAGCAGTACATCACCTTCTTCCACTTGGCCTGAAAATGCGTCCATAAACCCATGGATGAAAGAACCAAATTGCCCTACGACCATTTTGCCATCTTTATTCGCAATCATCGGAAAGCAATCACCTTGCTCGCGAATACCAGGACTCATAGCAGTTCGAAATAAGACCGCGTCCATTTCTTCACGCGCATTTTTTAGTGCATTTTCAATAATATCAACGGTCACTGTGTCCGTGTCCACACGATTAAGAGGAGCTGAGTTTGTTTCAATAATTTTATTCATTTTGATCTCCTGCTATTTATTTGTGTTTGCGTTAACCGGATTAATTAGGAGGTTACCAACAGTATCTACCGTGGCAACATATCCCGGTAAGATAACCGTTGTAGAATCCATTTCACCTACGATGCATGGGCCAGGAACAACTAACCCTACAACCATTTTCGCGCGCTCGTAAATGGCAGCTTGGTGATACTGTCCTTCATGATAAATTTTGGTATCTGCAATTTTGCATTCGAGTAACGTGGTATTGCCTGTTATTTGTTTGCTTGCCGGCAGAGCAGTGGCCGCCGCCGATACAATGGCACGCACCATGACAATCTCGTGACCCTCATCAAGGGCAAATGTAAATAGTTGAGTGTGTTGTTCGTCAAAACGGCTAATTAATAGTTCAAGACCTTGTGCTTCAAAGTCCGCTTGAGAAATCTCAATAGACAGCTGAAATGCTTGGCCGGTATAACGTACATCAGCTTGCAAGGTAACTTCTAATTTATCTTTACTGATCCCATCGGAAATCAGCGTTGACGACGCTTTCTCTGTTAACTCATGAAATAGCTTTGCAAGTGACGCTTGGTCTGTATTCTTTATTAGCGTGACATACGTTTTGGATGCTTCATCTTTTACTACCGTCGTTGCATCACCGTATGCACACAATACACCGGGCCCTGGTGGAATGATGGTAGGCCATGAACCTGTCAGAATTCCTAATGCATTCGCATGTAAAGGACCTGCTCCGCCAAAGCCAACTAGAGCAAAATCTCTAGGGTCAAAGCCTTGCTCAACAGACACCAATCGCAATGCACCAAACATAGCTTCATTAGCAATACGCACAATACCTTCAGCAGCTTCTTCTACAGAAAGTCCCATTGCATCAGCTACTTTTTTAACGGCTGTTACAGCGGCGGTCTTATCAATTGCCATTTTACCGCCAAGCTGAACGTCTGAAGGCAAGTAACCTAAAACAACGTTAGCATCGCATACTGTTGGCTCAACGCCACCTTTCATATAAGCAGCTGGGCCCGGCTGAGCGCCGGCTGATTCAGGTCCTACTCGCAATGCTTTGGTTAACTCAGGGACGAAGGCGAGTGAACCACCGCCGGCGCCAACGGTTCTAACGTCTACCGAAGGTGCTCGCACAGTAACATCGCCTACGCGTGTTTCACGTCGTATGCGAGCTTTTGCATTTTGTATTAAGGCAACGTCGGTTGATGTTCCGCCCATATCAAATGTTAGAACATTGTCATATCCAGCAGCAGATGCGAAATGTATCGCCCCTGACACACCACCCGCGGGCCCACTCATTAGTAAGTTAACCGGATTGTCAGCAGCGGCATTTGCTGAGGCTAAACCGCCGTCTGAGCGTAAAATCGATAGGTGTAAATCTTGACCCATCGTTTTATGCAAAGATGCTTGCAGGTTATCGATGTATCGCGCAACTTGTGGACGAACATATGAATTTACCACAGTGGTTTCTGTGCGTTCATATTCTTGCATTTCAGGCACTATGTCACTAGAAATGCTAATCGGTATATCGGTGAAAATTTCGGCGGCAACGGCTTTAGCTTGCTTCTCATGTTCACCATTAACATAAGCATTAATGAAGCAAATGGTAAGTGCTTCGACTTCACCTTTAGCTTTGAGCTTAATTAAATCATTACGAAATGCTTGCTCGTCCAACGTCTTAACCGTCTTTCCATCAGCACCCATTCGCTCATTAGCTTCAATCGTTAATTCCAATGGTGCGAGTAAAGGTTTTTTTACATAACTTACCCAGCCGCCCAAGCCTCCGGGGCAAAATGAGCGTGCTACTTGCAATACATGCCTGTAGCCTTTGGTTGTAACAAGTCCAACTTTCGCTCCTTTGCCAGTGAGTACAGCGTTGGTCGCAACTGTCGTTCCATGCATCACACGATTGATTTGTTTTGGATCTATGCCTGATTCTTCGCATATTCGTGCAATGCCATTTAATACACCAATTGACGAATCTTCTGGTGTAGAGGGAACCTTTGCTGTGTGAGTTTCACCGTTGCTTTCGTTGATCAATAAAAGGTCTGTAAAAGTACCTCCAACATCAACGCCTAATCGATAACTCATAAACTCTTCCTTCTTTTAGTATTTGTTTTAACTAGTAATATTTATATAAGGTGACCAGACTGATTAACTTAATTAGTCTTTGGGTATTGTTTGCGTAACCATGTTTTTGCATTCCCCCCGCGGGCGGTCTGCGTTAATTTAACGGCCAGATCTGACGCCTCTAATAATGTCAGCATGTCTATGCCTGTCTTGTAGCCCATTTGTTCACACATCATTACGACATCCTCAGTTGCTACATTCCCACTGGCTCCTGGAGCAAAAGGACAGCCACCTAACCCCGCGATGGAAGCGTCAAAACGTCGAATGCCCGCTTCTAGCGCAGCATATAAATTTGCTAACCCCATTGCGCGGGTATCATGAAAATGGCAAGAAAAAACATCTGAACCGAATTGTTTTACTAACTGGTTCATTAATGTATTAACTCGTAATGGGTCTCCAGCACCGATGGTATCTGCAATAACTAGCCTAGATGCGCCCAATTCCAGCAAACTGCCAGCCATATCTATGACCTGTTGTGGCGCAATTATTCCTTCAAACGGACACGCCCAAGCAGTAGCTAAGTATACCTGCACCTCAACTATCGTATTTTTCGACACGTTTATGACGTCTTTAATCATGTTTAAGGTTTGCGCATTATCCATACTGATATTTTTTTCATTCATCGTATTCGATGTTGCAACGACTAATGAGGCTAACTTAACGTTATTTTGTTCGGCTAATTCAAATCCTTTCATATTTGGAATTAAGGCTGAATAATGGCAATTATTACTTGGAAGTTGTTGGCATATGTTGTCTGTACCCGCCATTGCAGGAACCGCTTTAGGTGATACAAATGCCCCGACTTCTACGCCGTCTAGACCGGCATCGGTTAGTCGCTCGATAAGTTGTAATCGAAGCGCTGGCGTTAATATTTTCTTTTGATTTTGTAAGCCGTCACGTGGTCCTACATCATTAATGAAAACATCCTTAATCATTGTTACCTCCCCTTACTGCCCCTTCCGCTACTAACGCATCAATTCGCTCTTGAGACATTTGCAATAGTTCTGACAAAACGGTTTGTGTATCTTGACCTAATTCAGGTGCAGCTTCGAATGTCTCCTCATTGGTACGTGAGAATTTGATTGGGTTACCGGGTCCTTTGGTAGAGCTACCATTCGGATGTTTCAATTCTACAACCATATTTCGATGCAATACTTGTTCATCATTTAACGCGTCAGATAAGCTATTTACCGGTGCGCAGGGAATTCGCTTTTCTTCTAATTGGGAAATCCAATAGGCAGTCGTATTTTGACCTAGTACTGCGTTTAATTTGTCATCGATAAAGTCTTTAGCGGCCCATCTGCCAGGCTGCCCATCGTACTTAGCGTCATCGAACTCAGGACACTTCACTACTTCATTTAGGTTCTTCCAGAAATTATCCGTAATAATAGCAATAACAATAAATCCATCCGAAGTGCGGTATGTGTTGTATGGGACGTGTACAAAGTGAGAATTACCGATAGGATAGGGGTCATCACCAGATAAAAAGTGCATGGTCGCCATATAATTCAGCATTGAAACTTGGCAATCAAGCATAGAAATATCTACGTCTTGCCCTTTACCGCTAGTGGCGCGCTCTATAATTGCTGATTGAATACCCATAACAGCAAACATACCGCCGCCAAGGTCACCAATGGGGATGCCTGCGCGAACAGGGTTATTTTTATCGGTTCCGGTAATTGACATTCCCCCGCCAGTGGCCTGAGCAACTTGGTCGAAAGCAGGCCTTTTATATTTTGGACCGTTACTACCAAAACCAGTGATACTGCAGGTAATGATTCTAGGGTTAATCTTGTTTAACGTTTCATAGTCAATACCCAGTCGCTCTGGCACACCAGCCCCGAAATTATTAACAACAACGTCGGACTCTTTGACTAATTCGTAAAAAACTTGTTTTCCGGCCGCGCTTTTTAAATCTATACAAATGCTTTGTTTGTTGCGATTGAGTGTTATGTAGTAAGCACCCATGCCTTCTAGCGAGTTTTTGGGATCGGTTGCTAATAATTTACGCGTGCCTTCACCCTGCAGTGGCTCGACTTTTATTGTTTCTGCGCCTAAGTCTGCAAGTATCATTGCACAGTAGGGGCCAGATAACATATGTGTTAAATCAATAACACGTAAACCAGCCAGTGGTTTATTCATGATTTTCTCCAATTCAAACATTACTTTGGATGTTAGGCTTGAAGTGCTTAGTAACACTCCAAGCCGCATTCCACGACTGTTTAAAAGTTATAAGTAAATTCAACGCCGTACTCTGCGCGGGCAGAAGGATGAATGAATGAACCACCGAATTCTGGTGCAGGAATAACTTCTTGTAGATACTGCTCATCAGTAATATTTTTGCCATAAATTGCTAAGGTCCATACTTCAGCCTCGAGCGCAATACGAGCGTTTATTGTGGAGTATGACTCGCGTTTCGCGTTATCAAAGTTTTGTGGATGTGGACCCGGAGGAACGCCTCCACCAAGGGTGCCAAAGAAGTCCCAAATAGTAGGCGTCTGTTCACCTTGAAGTGTGTGAAAAAACGTTTCTCCAGTGTATTGATAATCAACTCGCGTAGTTAACCAATAATCATCATTGACAGGCTGCTCATAGCTGAAGCCAAAGGTGTAAGTAGTTTCAGGTGATTGTGGTGCTTTGTTACCAACAGTGACAGGGCGGTTACGGTTTTCCTTTATTTCGGAATCAAGTAAGCCCACGCCACCAAACACTTTAAACGTATCGGTAATATCTGCTGTAACATCTAGCTCAAAGCCTTGAATCGAAAGTTCATCGATTGTTGTTACTGCTCTTAATAGTCCAAACGGGCCAGCAAAAAATTCAAAAAATTGATTATCTTCAACCGTAGTTTTAAATATAGCGCCGTTAAGCCTGACTTTGCCATCCATTAATTTAGACTTGAGGCCAAATTCAATGTTCGTTGTTACTTCCTTAGCATAGTCATCGGTCACCAATAATTTAGCGTCAACAGCATCACCAGGTGTGCCCGTGCCAGAGCTATTAAACCAAAAATCTAGCGTAGCTTGGGTACCAATCGAGTTAAATCCGCCACTCCTAAAACCAACGCCATAACTTGCATAAGAATTAACATTGTCGGTTAGTTCATAACTCAGAGTTACTTTAGGTTGAAAATGAGAAAATGATCTGTCTCTATCAGGGATCCCTTCTGGATTAGCATTATATGCCGGATTTATAGGTCCTATCGTATTGATGTTAAGTCCTGAAGATGAAACGTTTGGAACATTGTTAGATACCGTTCTGTCTTCATAGTCATAACGCAAAGCGACAGCTACTTCCATCTTATCCGAGAGGTCATATTCAATTTGGCCAAATGCAGACAATACTGAAGTATCAAAGGTGTCATTGAACAACAAGTCTGTTGGGTTCGGCCCTGTTGGCGGGACATATGCCTGACGAAGGAAGCCTTGTCCTTGGTCTGCACCGTAAGCAACGACGACATCACGTTTAATTTCAGCGAAGTAGACACCTGCTATCCAGCGCAGCTCTGCGTCATTATCATCAGAGGTCACTCGCAACTCTCCACTGAAGTCTGATTGACTGCGCTCTTGATACTGATAGCCATCACAAGAAGTTGGCGTATATGGACCATAAACACCGGTAAATTCTACACCAGGAGGAAATACTCCAAAGGGAGCAAAAAATTCTCCGAATAAATCAGACCTACCAGCGCCACCTAGCCCCGCCGGAGTGTTGTTCAGTGTTGCGCGGTCTGTTTGGCATTGTGGGGTTAGCTCATATCCGTAAAATGAGGCACTGGTGCCGTCAGATAATAAATATTCCTCTAAATCGTTATACGCCAGCACACCGGTAATATCATAGCCATCTAAGTCCCAATCAGCTTTAATAGAAAACTCAGTACTGTCTTGTTTATTTTCGCCTGGAACATTAAAAGCAAATATAAAATCATGATCATTTACGTTTGCATTGTAAGCAGGTTGATTAAATGCATTTACAAAAGAGGGTAGTGCGAATACAGCATTAAAGTTAATTGCGCCGCCTTCGACTTTTGATATTCCCGCACGAATGTCTAACGTAAGTGCATCTGATACATCCCACATCAATCGACCTTTGATAGTTGTGTCTTCTAAGAAATCAACAACATCATCTTGGCCAGTTAAAATATTTTCGTAATGTCCATCTGTACTATTATAACTCGCAGTCAATCTGCCACGCATAGTGTCATTGAGTGCACCACTCATTACACCATTGATGCGCTGGACACCCGCATTACCGGCACCGACTTTAACTTTTCCTTCAAACTCTTCACTAGGTAATGTCGTTGTTACCAAAATAGCACCAGCAACCGCATTCCGCCCATAAAGTGCACCTTGAGGGCCCTTCAGTATTTCTATTTGCGCTATATCAAGAAGCTCTTCGTTAAAGCTATTGGGATTAGTCATCAACACGCCATCAACTACGTACGCAAATGTCGATTCAGCATCACGAGTTGACACGATACCACGTATGTTTACTTGGGTATCTCCGACGTTGGCGGTATCAACAATATTGACATTCGGTACCAGCGAAATGAAATCACCCGGACGTTCGATACCAGCAGTTTCGATGTCTCTGGCGGACAAAGCACTTACTGCGATCGGTACATCTTGCAGACTTTCAGGTCGTTTACGCGAGATACTAATAATTTCTATGGAATCTTCTTGTTCCGAAGCTTGGGATTCCTGTGCAAGCGCGCTACTCGCGACGGCATACGAACCAGCTAACATAGATATAGCTACTGCGCTTCCAATTTTACTTTGGGTGAATTTACGCATGTTGTTGTCCCCTTTTTTTATTTTCATGAATGAGTTTTAGTCGTCGCCATAACGTTGTTTGACTTATTCCGAGAAACTGGGCGACGAGTTCCTTGTTCCCGTTAAATTGATTCATTGCTTGCATCACTAGTTGATGTTCATTTTTAGCTAGCGCACCGGCAATCTCTATCTCTTTACTAACAAACAGTTCAGGCGCTACTTCGGTCAATAATTGAGTTATTTTGGTGCTGTCTATTTCTGGGTAGGCAGAGCAATAAACCAACAAACGCTCTACAATATTTTCAAGTTCTCTGACATTTCCAGGCCAGTCATAATCTTTAAATATGGGGGTTAAATGGGAGGCAATACTCTCTATCATTTCAATATTCAGATCGCCAAAATTGAGTGCAATTAACTTTGATTTAGTTATGTTTGCAATATCTTCTTTTCGTTCCTTAAGTGAAGGAACGTTAATGCTCAACACATTCAGTCGATAATATAAGTCGTCCCTAAAAAATCCGTTTTTAACCTGTTCTGCAAGTGGCTTATTGGTTGCAGCAATGATTTTTAGATTTAATTTGAATTCTTTGTGAGAGCCGATTGGGCGATACGATTTCTCTTGAATTACCCGCAGTAATTTGGCTTGTTGAGGGAGACTTAGTTCACCTACTTCATCTAAAAATAATACGCCATTTTCGGCTTCATAAAGAAGGCCATGTTTCCCACCTCGCTTTGAGCCTGTAAATGAACCTTCGACATACCCAAATAACTCGCTTTCGAATAACTCACTGGGCATGGCCGCGCAATTAATAGCAACGAATTGCCCCTCAGAAAATCGGCTCTTTTGATGGATGCGCTTAGCAATCATTTCTTTTCCAGTGCCTGACTCGCCTATAATCAAAACATGGCTAGGGGAGTGAGCGTACAAATCAGTGCGTTCGATTAAGTATCCCATGATTTTTGATTGATAGACTAAAGGTTGACTTGGTTTCGATTGCTTTGGAATTAAAGTAATATTCGGCGTCTGAGCATAAAATTGATATACGTCAAATTTGTGCTTAGCCATTTCAATGGTATCTTTATGAAACCACCAATCGGTTTGATTTAATCTGCATTTGCCATCAGAAACATCTGTGAATTGCCTACTATGCAGGAGGTCTAGTATTTCTTGCTTATTGGCAGAATCAATGGCAAATTCACTTTTTGCAGCTGAATTAGACGTCAGAATATTAGTGTAGTTATCTACCATTAAAATTGGCGTTTTTGAATCTTCATTAAGCCAACGGTGGATTGCTTTAGAGTGGATCTGTTCTTTTTGTTTACGGCCGATTGTAATCGCTTCTTTTAAGATGGCTTTGCATGACTCTTTTGAATAAATTAAAAACGACTTTATGTTATCTTGAGACGCTAAGCCGCAAACTAAACTAGCTCCTACAACGACACTGTCGGATGATAATTTAGACAGTTGGTAAATTTGTTTTGCTTCTTCAGCTGTCTCATATTTGTTGTGCTTGATATTGATAGAAGTGTTTTGATTAAGCAGTTCAACAAGGCCGCTGTAATCATCGAAAGTGATAACGTGCACACCGTTATTCACGGTTGACGCTTTTAAAATTGCAGAGACAATGTCAGATTCGGTAACGGGGATCGACAGCACCGGAACGCTAAGCGCCTTCTTTAAATAAGAGGCATTGCTTCCCGCACTTATAACGACATCAGGATTGAATAGACTAACGTGTTTATCAGCTTCATCAATAGTACCAACAATAGCATCTACTATTCGACATTCAGCATGATCTTCAATATCAGTTAATACACTGCTTAACAGCTGACTAAATTCTTTATGCCCGAATATTAAAACGCGTATTTTGCTAGTCTGATACATTGATATAAAACAACCTTAATAAGATTTGTTAACGATTTGTTTACAAATCTTATTAAAGCATGGTTCATGCCAAATAAATAAAAAATATATAGTCTATATTAATCAATTGGTTAAACTTTTTATTAGGAAGGCTTTTAAAGGTATTTATTCAATTTGAAATATATTTATTCAAGTTGAATAAATTTTAGGGAGTTTCTGTCAATTGCAAAATTGCGCCAAATTGCTCAAGAGGTGATATATCGCAAATTGGCCAACCGTCTAAGCCCTTCCTTTTGGTCGTGTAAGATAACTCGAGTTCTTGCAGCGCTCTATCAATAGAATTGGTCGCAAAAGAGATTAAAAAAACGCCCTCTCCTTTATTCTCTAATATATTAGCGACGACACCCTCACTATTAAGAGGCTGTACCAATATCAATAAGCTTGCTCCAATCTCAAATCTTGCTGTTTTAACATTTCTTTCTGGTAAACTTTCAACAATGCCTTGTTGGCCTAAAAGTTTATTAAAATAGGTAATGGATTGCGCTAAGTCAGCAACTACAAAATTTATATGATGAATGTGAGTTAGCAAAACAAAGTCCTTATATTAATTTAAGTCGTGATGACATTTACGGGTAGATTACGTTTTAGCTTTAATATGACTACCGCTGTTTTCGGCGCTAAAATAACTAATCGTTTTAGCATAGCAAAAGAGTAGTTTATTACGGTGAATAAATCAAAAGCGAGTCGCCGCTTATGCGGTTTAGTGACGCTTTCTTATTAATTATGACTAGGCTACGTGTTACTTTTTGGGTTTTTATTAAGCATCAATAATGCAATGATTTTTAGTTTATATGCGTAAATTTACGTACTTATCATGATGCTCAATTTACGCAGTTAAAAACGCTTGTCTATGTGGGATTGTGTATGTATAATGCGCGCCCTTGAAGTCAATATCTTAGTTCCTTGTCTCCATGTAGACGACTTCACTACGCGAGGCTACAACCGTAAGGAGCAACAATGCGTAATTACGAAATCGTATTCATGGTTCACCCTGATCAGAGTGAACAAGTGCCAGGCATGATTGAAAAATATACTGGTATTCTTGAGCAAGACGGCGGGAAAATCCACCGTATGGAAGACTGGGGCCGTCGTCAATTGGCTTACCCAATCGAAAAACTCCATAAAGCTCATTATGTTCTTGTTAACGCTGAAGCGACTGCTGAAGCTGTAGAAGAACTAGAAACTATTTTCCGTTTTAATGACATAATTCTGCGTAATCTTGTTATGCGCACCAAAGAAGCTGTGAGCGAACAGTCTCCTATGGCTAAAGAAGAACGTCGTGACGACCGTAGACCACCACGTGATGAGAAATCTTACGATGCACCAGAAGCGTCAGTTACGGCAGAAACACCTGCTGCGACAGAAGCACCTGCTGTAACGGAAGAAGCTAAATCAGAAGAAGGAGACGCATAATGGCTCGTTTTTTTAGACGTCGTAAATTTTGCCGTTTTTCAGCTGAAGGCGCAGAAGTTATCGATTATAAAGATATACCTATGTTGAAAAACTACGTGACTGAAAGTGGTAAAATTGTTCCTAGCCGTATTACTGGTACTAGCGCTAAATATCAGCGTCAGTTAGCAACAGCAATTAAGCGTGCACGCTTCTTGGCTTTGTTACCGTATACAGACTCACACAAATAAGATTGGCAAAGAGGTAGCAAGATGGAAATCATACTACTAGACAAAGTCGCCAACTTAGGCGGTCTAGGTGACACAGTCACAGTAAAATCAGGTTACGCACGTAACTTTTTATTCCCACAGCAAAAAGCGGTTCCAGCGACTAAGATTAACGTTGAGAAGTTTGAACAACGTCGTGCTGAGTTGGAAGCTAAAATTGTTGAGCAACTCGCTGCTGCCCAGGCACGTGCTGATAAACTCGCTGCTCTTGAGCCAGTGACTATCGCATCTCCTGCTGGCGACGAAGGTAAGTTGTTTGGTTCTGTTGGTACTCGTGATATCGCTGATGCAGTTACCGCTGCTGGTGTTACAATTACTAAAGCAGAAGTTAAACTACCTACTGGAACATTACGTGAAACAGGCGAATTCGAAATCGACATTCAATTGAATTCAGAAGTAATGGCAAAAGTGAAATTGGTAATTATCCGAGAAGCTTAGTAGCTTAAACAACACCCCTTAGTGGATGAAGTTTACAAATTGAAAACACCGCATTGCGGTGTTTTTTTTGTCTAGAATAAACTGATTATAAGGTACTGCTCTCTGTGGGGTTATCTAATCGAGTAATCAGCTTATTTCTATCTGCTTTTTTAGTTCAACTGCAAATATATTCTAAAAAATTGTCCATTACATCTCTTTGTATGATGGTATTTTTTTTGTGATTTTTCATGGTAAAACCGATAATGAATGCAATATAACGCTCTTATTTCATAAGCTAAAAATTACCTTTAATATCAGTCGGCCTCAATCAATCGATGCATAACACCGCGAAAATATACAATTGTTCTTGTGCTTAAGCGAAAGCTTAGCTAGTTTCATTCACTCTGATTGCTTGATTGTCTCCCCAAATTAAAGGTTAACGACTATAAGCAATAGGTATTGTTGCGCATAAAAAAGCAAAATGACTGTTGGCTTGATATCAATCCGCTTTCGACGCACTATTATCGTTTATTTGTGCAAGTTTGAATTGATGATGTTGACCAAATCATTCTTACCAACATATTGTTATTACCTAACTGAAGGAATATTTCGATGAAAGAAGCCGTAATCGTCTCTACCGCGCGCACACCAATTGGTCGCGCTTTTCGTGGTGCGTTCAATAATATTAAATCACCTACCTTGACAGCTCATGCAATAAAGCACGCAGTCGAGCGTTCTGGTGTCGATGGTGGTGAAATTGATGATGTGATTATTGGTTCTGTGTTGAATGCAGGTAGCGCCGGTTCCAATGTTGCTCGGTTGGCGGCTTTAGCTGCTGGATTGCCTTATTCTGCTTCAGGCCAAACGATTGACCGTCAATGTTCATCGGGCTTAATGGCTATAGCTACTGCTGCCAAACAAGTCATCGTTGATGGTATGGATGTGGTGGTTGCAGGTGGTCAGGAAAATATTTCTGAAATCCAAGCAAAGTATTTTGAATGGGTGAGCCAATGTGTAGACAAAAATGTTACCGACCAAGCCCAAAATGCATATATGCCAATGTTACTCACTGCAGAAAATGTGGCTAAGAAATTTAATATTTCACGAGAAGCTCAAGACGAATATGCATTAATGTCGCAACAGCGGACTGCAGCCGCTCAAGCTGCCGGTAAGTTTGATGATGAAATAGTGCCAATGACCTCCACCATGGGCATTATGGACAAGGAAACAAAAGAAGTTTCATTTAAAGAAGTGCGATTAGAAAAAGATGAAGGCAACCGTCCTGCAACGACGTTAGAAAGTCTGCAAGGTTTGAAGGCAGTTATTGATGGTGGTTGCATTACTGGGGGCAATGCAAGTCAATTGTCTGACGGCGCTTCCGCTTGTGTTGTCATGGAAGCAAAGATGGCAGAAAAGCGCGGATTGGCTCCCTTGGGTATTTATCGCGGTATGATGGTTGCAGGTAACGAACCTGAAGAAATGGGGATCGGACCAATTTACGCCATTCCTAAATTACTCAAAGTTCATGGGTTAAGCATCAACGATATTGGTTTGTGGGAATTGAATGAAGCTTTTGCATGCCAAGCGTTATACTGCAGAGACAAGCTAGGTATTGATCCCGACATCTATAATGTTAACGGTGGTGCAATTTCAATCGGTCATCCTTATGGAATGACTGGCGCAAGAGCCGTTGGCCATGCACTAATTGAAGGTAAGCGTCGTGGTGTTAAGTACGTCGTTGTTACTATGTGTGTTGGTGGTGGTATGGGCGCAGCGGGCTTATTTGAAATCGCATAACACCCATTACTTCGCAGATAGGTTGCGTTAATTTGGTTAAAAACCCCTATAAGTTAAAAACTTTTAGGGGTTTTCTTTTTTTAGGGAGTATCATTCAGTATCTCGGTTCTGACATTCCTCAAGTTCTAAATTAAAGGTTATTAAAATATGAAAATACTCTACATATGCACACATAATAGATGTCGGAGCATTTTATCTGAAGCGATCACGAATGACTTGGCCAGTGATAGCATTGAGGCTAAAAGTGCGGGTAGTGCGCCTGCTGGCGTCGTTCATCCGCTTTCATTAAAGTATTTAAAGCAGGCTGGGTATTCGATCCAAGGTTTGCAGAGCCAGTCTTGGGATGACTTTGAAGACTTCCATCCTGATGTTGTTGTCACTGTTTGCGACTCTGCTGCAGGTGAGACCTGTCCTGTCTATTTTACTAACAGCATAAAAGTACATTGGGGACTGAGTGACCCGTCAAAAGTAGAAGGTGATGCAGCGGCAATAGAGCAGGCATTCTTGGCCTGTATTGATGAAATAGCTGTGCGAGTAAAAAAATTAAAAAGTATTGCTGATAGTGGACTTGATGAAGCTGAACTCAAAGTTGCCCTTACTAATTTGATTAACGACGGTAATCTCTAATGGGTCTATTTGAACGTTATTTGTCAGTATGGGTCGGGCTTGCCATTATTGTCGGTATTTGCGCAGGTACCATTATGCCTGACGCTTTCTCCGTAATTGCAGAGCTTGAGTTTGCCCATGTTAATATTGTTATCGCCATTCTTATCTGGTTAATGATTTACCCAATGATGGTGCAGATTGATTTTACATCGATTAAAGATGTAGGGAAAAAACCCAAAGGCTTGATCCTAACGCTTGTCATCAATTGGTTGGTTAAGCCATTCACTATGGCCTTTCTTGGTTGGTTGTTTTTTAAAGTACTGTTTGCCGATTGGGTCGACCCTGAAACAGCAACTGAATACATTGCAGGAATGATTTTGCTCGGTGTTGCGCCTTGCACTGCGATGGTATTTGTATGGAGCCAATTGACTAAAGGCGATCCTAATTACACCTTAGTACAAGTGTCTATAAACGATGTCATCATGATTTTTGCTTTTGCCCCAATTGCTGGGTTTTTGCTTGGTATGACAAATATTACAGTGCCTTGGGATACGCTTTTATTATCCGTAGTCCTTTATGTCCTAGTGCCTCTTATCGCGGGGGCGCTCACGCGCAGAAAATTAGATAATGGCAATGACCATTCAAGACTGGATAAATTTCTTGGTAAAATAAAACCGTGGTCAATATTAGGATTGCTGGCGACAGTGACATTGTTATTCGGGTTTCAGGCTGAAACCATATTATCCAAACCTCAAGCGATAGTGCTTATTGCCATTCCGCTACTTATTCAAACTTACGGTATATTTGCCCTTGCATATTGGTTAGCAAAACGCATGAAACTACCGCACAATGTTGCTGCTCCTGCCTGTATGATAGGTACGTCAAACTTCTTTGAATTGGCCGTAGCTGTTGCAATATCACTATTTGGTCTGCATTCAGGCGCTGCACTCGCTACAGTTGTCGGGGTGTTAGTTGAAGTGCCTGTTATGTTGTCGTTGGTCTGGTTTGTTAATCGCACTCGACATTGGTTTGCGTAAAAATCACCAATCTACTGGAAGCAAAATCGAGCACAGTTAGGTGCATTTCTATTTATATAAACAAAAAATGAACGGTGCAGGCATCCATAAAGATGATTTTGCCAGTCTGCATAAAATTGTCATATAAAGTATTTCTTCAGTCAGAGTGCTTATAAATAGTTGGTATAGACAGTGGTAATAAAAAAGACAATAAAAAGAGCTAACTATTTTTTAAGCTTCCTAACCCATTCAGCTGCCAGACCATTAATTGCGGCTGCTTCTAATCTCAGAGACATGATCTTATCTTTGCTGCGAGTCAAACGCATAATATTGCGAATAGACGTAGTTTTTTGTAAGCGATGCTCTAATGTTATGCGGTCACCAACCTGCATTATTCCCGTTTCGATAACTCGGTAGTACCATCCGGTTATTCCTTTTTCGGCAATAAACAGATCCATATTTTTGACACCATATCGCTGGTTGATTTTAGAGCATGGAGCGCGGGGTGAGTTAACTTGCAATACAACGCCGCCAATACGATAAGTATCGCCGATAAACACATTTTCATCATTCATTGTTGGTGCCGAGATGTTTTCTCCAATACTGCCAAAAATTAGTTTGTGAGCAATACCGGGAAATTGATCCTTGAGTGCTTTATAACTTTCTTGAGAGTATTGGTGCATCGCCATTTCGGGGCCTCCATGTAATTTTTTGTTTCCCTGCTCGTCATTACTGGCGCCATCTAATTCAATATGGAGTTGCTCGAATTGCTCCTTAATAATGCTACTTGGTGACCGTCGAGGCCCAAAGGCTTGAGGCTTACCTGCAAATAAAGCGTCAACTAACATCTTTGCTTTTCCTTATATCGCTATGTTGAAAACTGAAATAAACCTACGACTTACCCCCCTCCCAGCTCATTGATATACCAGTTGATCCATATGCTAATAAAGTAGCACAGGCTTGGTTTAAATAAAAAAAGGATTAATGAAAAGGAACTAAAACTCGCCCGATTGAAACCGTTTTTAATCGAAGTGAGATATCCTCTTTTTTCAACCAACTTAAATGCTCAATAAGAAGAAAAGTGCGCTTTACTCTGAAGCCTAAATTAAACGTCGTCGACAATCAGGACTATCATCTTGCTAAAAAGGATTTGCATGACCAGGACTTACTCAATACTGCAAAGCGTGAGGATAAAGCGGCATTCAAATCCTCGTATGGATTGCATTTTGGTCGAGTTTACGGTTTGTGCCTTCGTTTATGTGCAGATATGTCGTTTTTGAGACTGACAGTCCATAAGTTCATTAGAGTTCAGCAGTTCTAACCGAAAAGGTCATGTGGATATTGCTATTGTTCATGGTCGTATAAAAGTGTCAACTAAATTGTCTGTATTTAATAAAATGTTCATGAAAGTTTTATTAAATAGATATATTATTTCTGGCATTAGGCTGAATTGATTAGAGAGAAGCAAAATTCAAATATCAAATATAGTCTACTTTATTGGCGGCGGCGCAGATAAGACCCGTGAACGTTTTGGTATCATCAAATGGGGACCAACTAATTTGATGGGAAGTGCCAAAGCTACTTTTGATTTGCAAAAGGGGCTTCATTGCGAGAGCAGATATTATGGCTATTTAGATAAGAAAAAAATCATTCAAGATATAGTTAAACAAAAACTCAAATGTGCATCTGTTAGGATTAATTTGGTCGGCCATAGCCGTGGTGGAGCAGTTGCAAAAGACATCGCTATGCGGGAGTTGCGTAAGCTCAGCATCAAGGCAAACATCGTTGTATCGCTTGACCCTGTCAAAGCAAAACGTAGTAACCGATACAGAGTGCCGAGTAAAAAGAGTGTTAATAATGTTAAGACTTATATTTGTGTTTACGCAAACCCGATAAAGCGTGATCCAACTGACTATATAGCCATGGTCGGCGGGCAGTATGGTGCTCGCTTGCAGCCACATAGTCACTTATTTGTTGAAGCCGATATTAATCATGGACAACCTATGCCGATGCTCCAATTAGCACTTAATGATAAGGGGCGAACAGCGTGGGAAGTGCTATTGAAGGATTCAAGAAAGCCATGATTCATTTCCGTTCGTCAATTCAGGTGTTTTTAGTTTTCTTAAAGCTAGGGTTTACTGCTTTTGGTGGCCCAGTTGCTCATATTGCTTTCTTTCGTGAAGAATTTGTTGTCCGCAAAAGATGGATGACTGAGTCAGATTATGCTGAGATTGTCGCTCTATGTCAGTTTTTGCCCGGACCTGCGAGTAGCCAAGTTGGGCTAACGATTGGCTTGTCTCGAGCGGGTTATCTGGGATCGTTAGCTGCGTGGTTGGGATTCACAATGCCCTCAGCTACACTATTACTGTTTCTGGCGCTAGGGTATTCAAATTATGGGGATATTATTTCCTCAGGTTTGTTAGCGGGGTTAAAAATTGTCACTGTTGCTGTTGTTGCGCAAGCAGTTTGGGGGATGTCGAAAAGCATTTGTATTGATAATACCCGTATTACCATTATGCTGCTTTCTACTGTTGGATTATTACTTTTCCAATCAATTTATACACCATTGGCAGTGATCACTCTAGCCGGTATTCTTGGTGTCTGGTTATTCAAACCCACTCTGGAGATGACTGAAAGTAGGCTCGCATTTTCTATTTCTCGTTTTAGTGGTGCATTGTGGTTTTTTGTTTTTATTTTATTTTTGTTTGGTCTTCCTATTATTCAACTATTTGTTGACCAACCAATAGTTGACGTCGTGAGTGCATTTTTCCGTTCAGGGAGTTTAGTATTTGGAGGGGGGCATGTTGTGCTCCCCCTGCTTGAAGCTGAAATGGTAAAAACAGGTTGGGTCACAAAAGATGCTTTCTTAGCTGGTTATGGAGCAACACAGGCTGTTCCGGGTCCCTTATTTACATTTTCGGCATTTTTAGGTGGTATATTAAACGGACCTATTAGTGGTTTTCTTGGGGCACTGGTGGCTTTATTTTCGATATTCCTACCATCATTCTTGCTAGTTTATTCGGTATTACCTTTTTGGAAGAGGTTAAGAGTAAAGCCACGAATCAGGGCTGCTTTGGCAGGTATAAATGCAAGTGTGGTTGGCATTTTATTCGCTGCGCTATATCAACCTGTGTTTGTGGGTGGCGTGTCAGCAACAAACGATTTTATTGGTGTAATAATTGCTTTCGGGGCATTAATGTATTGGAAACTACCGCCTTGGTTGGTTGTGATAGCAGGTGGAACAATAGGGGCCTTACTTTTATAATTCATCGCAAAGACGCTGCATAAGCACACTTCACATCGTTTGCGGTACCGGATCAAACTCACTATTTATTTTACTTATATTTTTAACAGACAAGTGGGTTTTTTTCACGCATAATAATGTGCTCAAAATACAACTGTGCGCTGCAATTGAAATTTCAAGATAAACCAAAAAAAGACGACGTCGAACAGCTTAAGATCCCCCCGCATTCCATCGAAGCGGAACAATCTGTGCTGGGCAGTATGATGATCGCACCCGATTCATGGGACAAGGTAGCTGAAATTGTAGTCGAAAGTGATTTTTATAACCGTTCACACCGGACTATCTTTGGTGCGATTATAAAACTCTTAAGTAACAATCAGTCTGTCGACACAGTTACCGTAAAAGACACGTTAGCGCAAAGTGGAAAACTAGATGAGGCCGGTGGTTTCTCTTATCTTATCGAATTGGCAAAAAACACACCAAGTGCGGCTAACGTATCGGCTTATGCTAGCGTTATTCGTGAGCGAGCTATCGTTAGAGAGCTTATTGGTGTTGCTCATGATATTGCTGATGTTGGCTATAATCCTGAGGGTAGAAATAGTGCTGACATTCTGGATTTTGCCGAATCGAAGGTTTTCGAAATTGCCGAAAAACGGACGGGTGAAAACGAAGGTCCGAAGGACATTACTACTGTTCTAACAAAGACGGTTAATAGGCTCGATGAATTAGTAAAGCAAGGATTAGAGATAACGGGTGTATCAACAGGTTATACAGATCTTGATACCAAAACTAGTGGATTACAACGGTCGGATTTGATTATTGTCGCCGCTCGCCCTTCAATGGGTAAAACTACTTTTGCAATGAATTTATGTGAAAATGCTATGATGCTGCAGGACAAGCCAGTATTGGTTTTCAGTCTTGAAATGCCTGCTGAGCAGATCATGATGAGAATGCTGGCATCGTTAAGTCGAGTGAACCAAACTCATATCCGAACAGCCCAACTAGATGATGAAGAATGGGCGAGGATGTCCGGCACGATCAAAACATTGAAAAAGAAAGATAACCTTTATATCGATGACTCCTCAGGCCTTACTCCAATGGAACTGAGAACCCGAGCAAGAAAAATAGCACGCGATAAAGGTGGTCTTTCCTTAATAATGATTGATTACCTTCAACTAATGCGAGTGCCTTCTCTCAGTGAAAATAGAACACTGGAAATTGCAGAGATCTCACGTTCATTAAAAGCATTGGCAAAAGAACTGGAAGTTCCTGTTGTAGCATTGTCACAGCTAAACCGAACTCTAGAACAGCGGGCGGATAAACGACCTATCAACTCAGATTTACGTGAATCGGGTTCAATTGAGCAAGATGCCGATTTGATCATGTTCATCTATCGAGACGAGGTGTATAACGAAGCATCTGAAATGAAAGGCATTGCAGAAATCATTATTGGTAAGCAGCGAAACGGGCCAATTGGTACAAGTAGACTTACGTTTCAAGGCCAATTTTCTCGCTTTGATAATTATGCTGGACCTGCTTTCGAAGACGAGTACTAATCGTTTTATGGTTGACAGTATTTTATGTTACTTTCTATTTTTGTTGGTCTCCAGTAGCAATCTAGCAATATCTTAATCAAGCAGTATCCCAATCAGGCAGTATTCTAATCTAGCAGCATTCCAATCTAGCAGTATTTTAATCTAGCAGTATTTAAATTTCGCACTGCTTAGCGCATCTATTGATTTATTCAAATCAACTATTCGGCTTAAATTGCCTTAATTTTCAGAAATCTGGCCCTTTTTTCTCAAAGAAACGAATATATTTTGCATAAAAGCTTTATTTTTTGATTTATTAAATCAATTCGCTTCACTTTTATAAGGTTTTACTATCCAAGTACCATTTTCACTAAATTATTGTCTTTTAAAGCGATGATTAAATATAAGTGATAGTTTTTAATTCACATTATTATATTTTATGAATTAATCTTTATTTTTGTCAACTATTTGTTTTTACTGGTATTTAATCTTTATTTAGTCGACTTTCATCAATTAATAGAGATAAAAAATTAAGCTAATTTTGTTGCTTGATTCGTTTTTTTATTGAGTTCATTAGTTCAATAAAAAATCACTTTTAAAGTATATATAAGCGTTAATAAAATGACGCCGATTAAAAAATAGACATTAAAAGATTAAAAAATAACCAATAAAAGTGGGTTCAATACAATTAAAAAAATAATTGAGTATAAGTTTTCATCTGTATGTATGCGATTTTAGGGGCGTACAGGCAATTTAACTATAATAAAGACTAATTTTTGTGTTTTTAACTCATGTTTATTGTTTACACGCCAAAATTTTGACGCATACTGAACCTGCAGTTATTCACTGTGCAATTCGGTTTTCACAATTAACGGGCTATTAGTGTTGCAGCCGCGATTGATTCAACCGTTTTAGGTTCTGCAAATAGTGGCTTAAATATTGCTGTGGATTACAAAGTTATTTATTAATGAAAGCAACATTGGAATTTAGTTATGGGCAATCTTGAAAAAATTACAAAATTACAGAAAGTTAATAAAATAACAGCTACGATATTGGGTAGCATATTGACTTTCACAGCAGCGGCTTGGGGAGTGACGACTTATTCAAGTGGTGACGAATATATTTTGCAAGGCGCAAGTCGCCCAGCACTAGTTTCTGCAATTCAAGCTGAAAATGGCGTCATTATTCATGAATTCAAACTGATCCAAGCGGTTTCCGCTAAACTGACTGATAAGCAAGTTCAGGGTATTGCGTCACGAAACGCGATGATCCGTTTCTTTAATGAAGATAACCAGGTTAGTTTATCTGCCAATAACAGCATGGCGCTGATGCAAGGCAATTTATTGCCGCAGAACGCACCTCGTAACTCACCAATTCCATCCCAGATAGGTGCTAGTGAACTTCATGAAATTGGAGTCACTGGTGAAGGTGTCCCTC
>Ga0256371_100031_pt1 | contig 28199 bp, 16 predicted proteins | sample SI3MviralmetaG_FD_190079 | JGI IMG/M metagenome (GOLD analysis project Ga0256371, IMG submission 190079) | Sea-ice brine viral communities from Beaufort Sea near Barrow, Alaska, United States - SI3M | ecosystem: Environmental > Aquatic > Marine > Coastal > Brine | place: USA: Alaska | collected...
TTTATGATGCAAGAGTTTAATCGTGAAGCTAATACCCTGGGATCGAAGTCGATTAATACTGAAGTTACGCAGTCGGCTGTTGAGATGAAGGTATTGATTGAGCAGATGCGTGAGCAGATCCAGAACATAGAATAGATGTTCACAGCTATTCTAATTTATATTAAAACGTTAAATTTCAATAGGCTTAAATTAAATAGAATTCAAATAGGTTCATAACGAATCAAAAAAGTGTTTACATTAACGTTTACATGGCAACCTCGTAGTGCTAACTTGCATTACTATGTAAACACTTTTAAAGTATATCTTATGAATCTCACTGTTCAAAAAGTTAAGCTCTTAGTTAAAAATGGAACGAAAACAAAGATAGCCGATGGCAACGGTTTGTACCTTCGTGTCACTGAAATAGCCTCGGGGTTTTGGATTTTCAAATATACGCGACTAGGAAAACGTCCAGAAGTTACGATCGGTAAGTTTCCCGATGTATCACTGGCTGATGCAAGAGATAAAGTCTTATATTACCGCCGACAACTAGCTAAACATATTGACCCTCAGACTGAGTTAGCAAGAGCCACTCAGAGCCCTTTCCAATTATTTGATGACTTAGCTGAAGATTGGCTTAAAGATGCAAGGAAGCGACTGCTACACCCAAGCATTCCTAATCGAATTTACAAAAAGGAAATTAAAAAAGTGATCGGTAATTTTAAGATCACTGACGTTACAGCATTAGATGTGAAGTTGATTATAGAGAAAATAAACGACTCCGGTAGGCCCGCCATTGCGAATGATGCGCTGGGATATTTAAAACAAATTTTCCGTCATGGGATGAAATTAGGAGTCATTGATAGAAATCCAGCTGACGCATTTCGACCAAGTGATGCTGGTGGAGTAGAGCATAGTAGAGATAGGGTTCTTAGTCAGAAAGAGATTGTCTCACTGTTTGGACACATCAAAAATAATATCGGGCGATTTGGTTATGAGAATTATCTTTGTGTGAAGCTATTATTATTATTGGGAGTAAGAAAGTCTGAACTTATTCAAGCACCTTGGGATGAAATAAACTTAGTAAACAAAGTATGGAACCTACCCGCTTTACGTTCAAAGACAAATTCTTCCTTTACCATCCCGTTAACAGAATACACTGTGCAAATATTGAATGAGTTAAAAGTTTTTTCAAGAGGGTCTGACTACGTATTTCCAAGCAGAAGACTCAGTAAGAGAGCCCTGCATATTAGCTCCGATACCCTAAACCGAGCGCTCTCAATGTTACTTTCCTTAGATGATGTAGATATTAAGCATTTTACAGTCCACGATCTACGGAGAACGTTTAGAAGCCTTTTATCAGAGCTGAAAGTGCAGCCCCATATATCTGAGCGTTGTTTGAATCATAAGCTGAAAGGTATTGAGCAAGTATATGACCGATATGATTACTTTGATGAACGAAAAATTGCATTGGAAACTCTATGCGAAAAGATTAAACAGTTAGAGCTTTAGAAGTAGAGTCCAGATCTTATTACAAATATTTACCGCGTTAAAAGAGAAAAAATGTAAGAGAGCAAGAATCGGTTTGCACACTCAACTGCACTTTTGCTTAATTTACGCAGGCTTTTAAAGGCCTGTCTACAATGCGCCTTTCACTTGGAATATACTTCAAATCATATTTCAACATTACTGATCTATATATTCACGACGTGTTAATTTGCAGCCCAATCTGAACCAGTTTCGAGTGAGTTTTGCACTGAGTATTGACCCTACCAATAATTGGCCAAGTACCTATTCGTCTCGCCAAGAAAGCAATTGCGGTTCAATAATCAATCCAAATTAACACATGGCCTATTGACTGGCAGCTCCACGGCATAAGCTGCCGTACGCCGCTCAAAACTGTACAGGAAGAATGTGCCAAAAGCGGTCGATCGTTAACGCCCAATTAACAAAGAAAAACTCGCTAACTAAAATAAGACCCGAAGACGCAAAAGCCAACTTTTTTTGTCCTTGTTTAATTTATTGCTTGCTAATAGGTAGACAAACTTGATAATTTAAATCTCGCTAAAATGGATTTTCCGCAGTATAACCCAGGATTTGGTAACCACATGTTTTTCAGTATATTCAGTTTGAGCAACGTTGTTTTACCCTACTCCCTACTTCAAAAATTCATGTCGTGTTTGTTAACTATTCACCCAAATCAATTGCGTTTGAATTGGGATTTAAATATGCCAGCAGAATGTGTTAATTCTTTATTATTGGAGTTTGAGAAAGATAAAATCATCGAAATATGAAAACGCACAGAAAGCTATAGCACTTGAGTCTAACAAGACGTTAAGTGAGCAGAAATCAATTTACATTTGAAAGGGAAAATATATGAAAACGGTATTATCAACTATCACGGCAATGGCATTTTTAAGCGGGTGTGCAAGCGTCGTAACAACAGGAGAAAGAGTGTTTATAACACCATCTGACTCCGCTCATCTTTCAAATTGCGAGATGCTTGGTCAAGTTCAAGTTGATGCCGCCATAGCAGGGCTATGGGATAGGAATCAGCAGGCAATGGAAATAAAAAATAGACTGCGAGATGCTGCGGCTGAAAGATATCCAAATGCCGATACAGTTACACATTCAGACTTGAATGTCGGCGCGTGGTCAGCACCCGATGCACAAGCAATGGGCACAGTGTTTAAGTGTTTTAAACAGTCCTAGTAAAACACCTAACTAATAGGTTAATGAGCGCCTCGGGCGGAATTTAACTTTGGACTTCCCAAACTGGTTGATGGTTAACATTCTGGTCCCAATGTGATTCCGTTTTCACTACACTAGTACATGATTTAGATAGTATTTTATGATATTTGCTGGTGCGTCAATACATACCTTTCTGCTACCTTACAAGGCAAGTATAGCTTGTAATGTAGCACTAATAAGCTATTAGATTATTCGTTTTCAAATTAAGGATTGATTATATGTCACATAAGACATCGGACGTTTTTGGTGTGAAGAGCACATTAATTAAGTCATATATAGAAAGAGATACGGTAGACGAAAAGTTTAAAAGCGCTATACAAGACGGTAATGAAGTGATTGTTTACGGATCTTCAAAGCAGGGTAAAACTTCTCTCATTTTAAAACACCTCGATGAAGAGCAATACGTAAAAGTTGAGTGCTCTCCTCAAACGCAACCGATTGATATATATAAATCTATATTGAGGCAACTAAATATAGGTTATGTAGAGTCTGAAACATCACAAACTGCTAGCGAGCACGGGGGGAAAATAGGTGCTGGTTTTAAAATAAAAATACCATTTATTGGTGATACAAATACATCAGGTGAAGTCTCAGATAAAAATTCAAACAAGCTAGATACAACAACTATGTTCGTTGAATATAATTTGGCGCTCGCTCAAGATGTATCTGAATTATTGAAAAAGTCAGGTGCCGATAAATTTATTGTTATTGAAAATTTTCATTACCTTGAATTGTCAGTGCAGGAAACGTTAGCTTATGATCTTCGTGTGTTTCAAGATCATCACTTAATCTTTATTATTCTTGGCATATGGCGAGAAGCAAACAGGCTAATTCAATTTAATGGTGATCTATTAGACCGAATCACTGAAGTACCTGTTGAGCCATGGGAAGCTTCAGATTTTCAACGAGTAATTGAAAAAGGAGAGGTATTACTTAATGTTGATTTCAGTGACGTCAGAGATCAATTGATATCTGATTCATTTGATAGCGTAGGTGTAATACAAGAAATTTGTAAACATTGCTGCATCATTGCTGGTGTAACTAGAACAAGTGAAGAAAAAGTCACTATTACACAAGATATTTTGAATCAGGCACTTGAAAGGAAGGCTCAAGATTATGGTGTACGCCATATCAGAAACTTTGAAGCGTTTGTTGATATCGCTCGCAGAACTAGTAATCAAAGTGGTAAGAAATCACTAGCTTTCCCATATTATTTTATCAAATTACTGCTTACGCATAATTTTTCTAATATAGAAAAAGGGTTATCCAGAGCTGTTCTGCTTGAAGAAATACGAAGAATTCACCATAGACCTGACGATGTACGATCCGGAGATCTTGGAGCATTCTTACATAATCTGACAGAACACCAAATAGTGAAAAAAATTCAGCCGCCATTCGTTGATTATGATCGTGGCGGTAAAATGTTAAAAGTAATTGATTCTTCTTTATATTTCTTTTTAAAACATTGTGATAGGGAAGAGATTCTAGAAGATATACCGAATCCGCTTGAGGATTAATAATCTAATAAGTTGCTTAAACGAACAAAAACAACTGGCTTTTGCTTTTTCGTTGTCATTTTTAGCCGACAATTTTTTGCCCGTTGACGGGGCGTTAACGTCCGCTTTAGAGCGGTGGGATAATCATAAATAGAATAGTCCCTATGTCTGCAATTCGCTCTAAGCCGACTGTCAGGGCTCTTCAGTCAATTGGCGCTTTGTGCCATTTGCAGTCGGTGAGCAGGAGTTTTCTGACAGGCGGCTTTGAGCCTAAAAGCAGACAGTCGAGGCTATTAGTTTTTAATCTAATATCGATGCTTTCCGAGATTTCTAGCGCATCATCTACTTCAATACCAACATAGCGGATAGTGCTGTCTAATTTGGTATGTCCGAGTACAACCAGACACTTACCCAGAGTAACTAAGCTTGCATTCCCCGTATGCTACTGAACGCTTCAAGGGTACAACAAGTAATTGCAAAACCCATTGTTCATATGGAGTTGTATGAGGGAAAATTTGTTTCCGCTGTCGGGATATGAGCTGCCGGCTTAACCGTCAGCATAGTAACGGCCATAGTTTAAATAGTGGTCACATGAAGTGAGTCGTTGCCAAAGCTGCTTAAAATAGTGTTTATCGGAGATGGTGGTAGTTTTTATTTATACACTAACCGCCAACTTTTTAGATTAAAACCCTATTTATGGTCTTTTCATGCCTTTAATCAACATTTTTATTAAAGAAAATCATTTTTCACTACTTTAAAGTAATCTATGATCTTATCTAAAAAGTCAGGCTCAGAATCTTTAATTTCCTTCCAACAAATTTTAGACTTAATCAGTACCAATATCTTTCCTTCTGGTTGATTTAACCAACTTTTGACAGTAGTTTCTATTTGTTTATTGGAGTTACAAAGTGAATCTAGTTGAACCTTTACGTTATCCAATAACAATTCAGCGTTTAAGAAGTCATCATCAGGCATTTCTAAAGGGTTTAATTGTCTGATGGCTTTTAGTTTTATCAGACTCTCTATAAGCTCGTCTAACACCTTCAGTTCAGACTTGTTTAGAACCAAGTTCCTATTAAAGTTATAAGCTTTTTCAGCAACTTTCCATGCGAAGAAAGCAGAAGCTGCGGAAAATAATGCTGCAATAGCACTTATGCCTGATACAACTTCCATTATATTACTTCCTTCAAGCATTTATTCAGCTACCACAAGAACAACGCTATTAGAAATGCTCTCTATCAACTCTATTTTTTCTAATGATTTTCGCTTTGCTGGTTCGATGTACTCAACACCATGATTGATTAACATCGGCAGTGAATACGCTATCTTAACAGCATAGTTTACGTTTTGTGCTAATGTTCCCGTAGCCTTAATCGCAGCGGATTGATTTAGTGATGCTGACGCAATACCAATAACAACACCTTGGTCATTTACCATTGGACTACCTGAGTTTCCGGGCTGGATAGGGGAGTCTATTTGAAAATATCGAGTGTCACCTTGAATACCCGAATTAGCGTTAATATAACCGAAAGTTGCTTTTTGCTCGTTTCCTTGTAAACCTATATTTGGAAAGCCTAGAACAGCGATCTCAGTTCCTTGCTTAGTTTTCTTTTTAAGTTCAATTGGTAATCCTTCGACCGTCATATCTACTTTTAATAGAGCGATATCGTTACTACTATCATGGTCAACAAGTATAGCTGATACTGATTTTCCTTTTAGAACAATTGAAATGCTTGATGAGCCTTCAATTACATGACTGTTGGTAAGAACATAACCATCATTAGAAATAAAGAAGCCTGTGCCTGTAGAAATGCCTTTTGAAGACTCTGGTTTAGGCTTATTAGGCTCGGCTCCTGAAACGGCAGAAGTTTGCATGTTAGCATCATATTTATGCTTCATTGCGAGAGCAAGATTGCCGGCGCCACTCACTTTGTTTGCCGTTTTAGCCGCTTCATTTGTAACCTTCATGAGGTTATTTGTATAACTTTGAGGGAGCTGCACATATTCTTGCACATTTCCATATTGATATTTCTGATGCCACAATCCCTGATTGTTTTTGAGAATTACATAATTAGCAGGTTTGTCAGCTCCGATGTCATAGTGTCCCCAAAAAGTAAAAGTTGGTTTACTATTAGTATCAAATGACTCTCTTGTCCCAATAAACAATAAGTTTCCAAAATCCCCTGTATATTTTGCGAGACCATCAGAATATTTTTTTAGAGCAACGCCTCTACCTATTCCTGTAACCAAATCCTGTTCAAGCATACCGAAAACGAAGTCAACTTCGCCATTGGGCTTTATGGCAGCAGTATTACTTAAAAGCTTAGTCATCTTATTATTTTCACGAACATAGCTACCAAACTCTATTTGATTAGTTCCTTCTGTCCATTTATAAAAAAGCTGATCTGTTACACCTTCATTATGGTATGCTATCTCATACCAATCCAAGCTTCCAGCATTCACGGTCATCTTACCTAGACCGTGTACCTTTCCGTTTTTACACTCTCCATCCCAGATCATATCTTCAGGGTTGATTTTTGATTGTGGATTACCCTCAAAAGCATATCCTTCCATCAATAATTCGCACTTTTCAGTTTTATTTCCGGGTTGAACCCAGTTTGAATTATAAGTACCGTCAGGGGTATCACTGACTTTCGACATATAATTGGAAACTTCATCATCTGAAACTTTTCGATAATTTGGCGTGGAATTACAGCCAGTTAATAGAATGCTAATCCCTATAGCTAATGGCAAAATCTTTGTCATACCGGTCCTTTTTATAATTTTCAGGTTCACTTTTTACTTGGTTACTAATATAACGAATTAGCAATGGTATGTCATTTATCTCAAATATCTAACTTGAAGTCGATACAATCCAGTTAACTGATACCGTAACAGACTAGCTAAAATTGATAGCACATGCCCGTAAGATAATCAGGCTACTGCACCATTCTTGCCAGAATATCGTGTTTGACCATAACGGCGGCAATCTTGGGCAAAGGAGACGGTCGGCTAAGTGAGATCCAACTGCTGCAATTCGCTCTAAGCCGACCGTTGATTGATTTTTACGACCGTCGGCCAACTGCCCTTAAGGGCCTGTCAGGCGACAAAAATATGTTGTTTATCGAGCGGTATACCCTCATAAAAAAAGCCCCAACATACGGTCGGGGCTTTTATCAAGCGGTCATTGCAATACGTTATAACCGAAAGATGTTGCTATCTTAAAGACGGGCATTATTAAAGCTACTGCACCTTAGGATAGTCTTTAGTTTTCTGTTTGGCTAACGCCTTTCTATATGCAAAACTAACAACAAATATAAATAATGTTCAGATTATGCGTAAATTAGCCTTACTACTTTTATTCATTCCAACTTTCGGAATAGCTGCCTGTCAACTAAAGCAAGACATTCAAGCGAGTGAGCCAGTAGTTAAGCAATCTAGCTCAGGTATATGTCACGATGCTAATAGTAGGTCATATAAGCGAACTAAGAATTATACTCTATTTAAAGGTATGCAAAGCTGCATTGATGCCGGTGGAAAGCCTTATAAGGGCTTTCAGAGCAGTATCGATAAAGCAGAAGAAGAGGCTATTGGAGAAGGTCGGTCTTTTGTTACCTTGTATAACCGCAATGATTGGCCGCATTGGTCAGATGATGATAAAGATTGCCAAAACACTAGACACGAAATATTAATAAGTACTTCCAAGAAAGTAGTCGAATTTAAAACAGAGAATGGCTGCAACGTTTCAACTGGTGAATGGTTCGATCCATATTCAGGCAACACCTATTTTAATTCTGCAGAATTGGATCTTGATCACATTGTGCCGTTGAAGTTTGCCCATGGTCACGGTGCTGATATATGGAGCAAAGAGCGAAAAGAGGCGTTTGCGAATGATTTGGATATTCTGATATTGGTCGACGCATCTTTAAATCGTCAGAAGGGTGCAAAGGGCTTAGATGAGTGGTTGCCACCTAACCATTCATATCGATGTGAATATATAGCAAGATTTAATGCAGTCATGCAAAAATATAAATTGCAGTACATTCCTACAGAGCAAAGGATAGTCAACAAAATGGTTAAGGCTTGTACTAATTAGCGTTTTACGAATGGTAGCAGTTACTCATGTATTGGAGTTCATATTGATGCTGGAGCTGTCAAATAGGATGATTAGTTTACAGAATAAATTAAGAGTGAAAAGGAATGACACAAGGAATAAAAGCAATGGAGAGCGTTTCTAGTAATGTAACGGAAACATTAATAATTATTGTTGGTAGTTATATGTTCAGCTTTATTGTTGTTTATGTCTTTTATAAAGCTAAAGTAATACCAAAACCTTTAATACAGCCCCTGAGTTTACTTGGTTTTTTAGGCTTAGCGTACTATGGGATCAGAGGTTAACATTCACTTTTTTCGATTTAAAACTGAGCCTATGTTGCTGGAGTCAAAGTAAGTAACAACTTCCTTCAAGTCGCCAGGTATTTTCCACAAATACTCTTTCAGTCATTATAAACCTGTACCTCAGGTCAGTGAGCGAACCCTCAACTCTAGAAAAATAAGACCTGATGCATAGAACAGGGTGACGTTTTATTCTGCCTATACACCAATATCGCTAGAGCTTAGAATTTAAATTACAAAAAAATACTAAAATATTACCTATCGAGCTTAAAGGAAAAGAGCGGTTGCTAGTCATATCTGAAGTGTCAGCTTTTATGACTAAAATGATTTAGCTTTATTACCACGAAGAAACTGTCAGTTTAATTAACTAGTAGATTTATCATAAACACCTTTTGCTGTATCACTAAAATAACTGGATTGCGCTCAGGAAGATAGTGGACTGCCTCCAGTATCTTTTATATTCGTTAGCGGTCTTTTTGACTTTAGCTTCAACTTTCAAGCTAATTGCCGCTTAAGTTAGCTTTCTAACATTGCTAATTAACATCTGAATGCAACTCTTCAAATACGGCAATAATCTCTAACACATCTCCTAAAAACATGCGTGCTTCATCTGAAGAAGTATGCGTCCTTAAGTATTTAGGAATAAATTCTGAAAAGTTTTCTAAATTTATTGGTCGCTCTGAATCCAACATATCTATCATTTGATTTCGAAGTAAACGCTTAGCGGGAGGAGTTTTAGGAAATTGCCGCTCGATAATATCCTTATTAAAGTCTACTAAACGAGATCTCAAGCTTTGAGCAGATTGGGCTTCGTTCAATATTAATTCTTCCTGTACCTCATATCTAGTTACCCCTCTGTGTTCTAGCTTTAGCTTAATAGCATTTGTGTCTAAGATATTTTCAATATTATCGGCTTTTTCCACCGTGGCAACTGCATCGCTAATAGGTGTCGCTAATCGATTTAACTCATCTATAATCGGTTTAAGCTCAGCATCCGGATTTTTAAACCAGTCCGTTGACCATACGCGCTTAATATTCCAACCTAAACCTTCCAGAACTCCCTGACGCACTCGGTCACGGTCTCTAGTGGACTTACTGCTATGATAAGTTGCACCATCACACTCTATGCCCATTAAATATCTTCCTGGCATTCCTGGATCGCGCACACCTACATCAATTTTAAATCCAGCAACACCCACTTGTGGAACACAGTCATAACCTGCCTCGGTCAGCTGTTTCATTACGGAAATTTCAAAATCACTGTCAGGCTCTCCCTGTGAGTCTCCAGTTTTGTCAATTAACTCGCCACTTTCTGCGTAAGCTAAATAATTCTTTAATGCTCTTACTCCGCGCTTACTGGTTTCAGTCGCAATTATATGTTCTGAGCGCATGGAGCTATAAACTTGAATACGTTTTTTTGCCCTTGTGAACAAAACGTTTAAACGGCGCCAGCCTTGCTCGCTATTAATAGGCCCAAATCGCTGAGGCACACTATTAGCTCCACGATTCTGAGGGCCATAAGTAAATGAAATCATAATAACGTCCCGCTCGTCACCCTGCACGTTCTCTAGATTTTTAATAAAGATAGGGTCTTCTGTTTGAGCATCTCGTTTTAACCCTGCGTCCAGAATAGAATCATCTGAACGTGCAGTCTCTAATAACGCTTCTATTTGATCACGTTGCTTAGAGTTCATAGCCACGATGCCTAAGCTTTCTTTATGATTATGAGTTACATGATATTTAACCGCTGCTACAATATGCTTAGATTCTTCGTTGTTAATGCCAGTAGCGAATACACCATTTTTTACATAGTTAAATTTAATTCCAAATTCATCCGACTGAGCCCATGGAGAAGGGAAAATAACGAGTTCACTTTCATAAAAATGCCTATTTGAAAAATCAATTAAGCTCTCATGGCGAGAGCGGTAATGCCACTTTAGCATTCGCTTAGGGTAATGCGACCCAATGGCTTCCAATATACTTTCTGAATCATTAATGACACCCAAATCGTCGTCATCTTCCACATCGTCATTTGAGGTAGCCCGCTCAAAAAAGCTAGTTGGAGGTAATTGCCTCGGATCACCTACAACGACCGCTTGCTTGCCACGAGCGAAGCAACTTAAAGCAAATTCAGGCTTAACTTGCGACGCCTCATCCATTACCACTAAATCAAATTCTAACTTACCTGGGGGTAGATATTTTGCTACCGCCATTGGGCTCATCATAAAACAAGGTTTATAACCCAACATGGCATCACCAGCACGTTCTACGAGTTTACGTATAGCGATATGCCCTCTTTTTTTAGATATTTCATGTTTTAATAAAGCCTTACCACTAAAGCTAGATACTCTTGCTCCACTAGTGCCTTCGTCAATTTTTCGCTTCAGCGTGAGGTGTGCAACCCGTTGTCTCTGAAGGTCTTTAAGTCCATTATCATACTTTCTAAATTGTTCTTGGATTGCCGTTTGTTCGTGGCCTGACCGTTCTGACAATTCAGGTTGTTGTTTGTATACCTCGTTCGCCAAAGATGTATACACTGCAAAGTTCATTACTCGCTTTCCGTATTCTAAGGAAAACTGAGAATCGGCTAAATAGTCTTTTAGCTTGCCCTGACCTCCTTCTTGCATTCGGTCTTTTGCATGTAAATACTTAGTCCAACTATCTAACCATTCAATACTGCTGACAGCTAACTCATTGCGTTCACAGACCGCATTAATGGTAAGCCCCACCCCTTTAGTCCATTGCTCCCGATCAGAATCTATAGTAGTCATTATAGATTTCTCTGAACTCGCGGCATCATTTTTTAAGTCTTGCAAGTTTTTAGAACGACTAACTAAATCAGCAACAACTTCTTTATTTATTCTTAGAGTTAGGAGCTCTATAAGCTTTTCGTTATCAATTGAATTATAAACACCAGCCAAATAATCAACCGTTGACTCTAGAATTGAAAAATCTTGAGGCGGTATTCCTCTAGAACCTAATTCTAGATTTAATGTGCTATCAAAAAAGCGCTCGCTTATTTTTGCTTGCTCTATTTTATCTCGGTCCACACAGACTTTTTCCAATTTAGACAAACCGTTTAATAGTTCATTCTGGTCAATATTCGGATCGACCAAATATTTTTGAACCCCTTCTAAACTCAACTGAATATCTAATAGGACTTCATTTAAAGGTTCAGCATGCGGCCCTAAGTTAGAATCTGAATCATTAATGCATTGAATTTTGGTATATGTTACTGCTAGAAATTTAAGGTTAGTTGTTATCTCAGATATTTCTTGATTAATCCCATCAGATTGTAATTGTTGAATACCTCTGAAAATATCTTTATTCAAACTGAACAAGGCGCTAGCCAAAATAGTTCTAGCACCAAAACCAATGCCATATTCCTTGCGAACTGATTGATACCAACCAATTAGTATTCCAATTCGTTCGCTATTGGTATCAATACCATTAAATTCACGGCCTAACGCAGTTTGGTATTCGACTGAATTTTTAAGATCTTCGCACGAATCCTTCCAGGCTGCTAAATCGGCTAAAAATTGTGATGTTGTTTTTTTATCTATCCTTCCATTGCTAGTAAAGGCAATAATGTCTTTTTTAGCTTTGCGCCAACGACCGCTAAACATAGAAAATAGACCACTATCTTTCATTACATCGGATAGAAACTTAATCTCATCAGAATCAGGTATTCTTTCTAACTTAAAAGTACTAGATAACCTCTCTTTCTCTGTTAATAAACTATCTTGTTTAGTTTTAAATTCTGAAAAAATCAGAGGTAGCGATTCTTCATCATAAATATCATCGCGGTAAATTAATAATTCTGAAGGTAGGGCCGTCACATGCCCAATAAAACATGCAAGCTCAGTGAAACCGGATTGAGATACCGATAATAACTTTTCCAACTCACCTTTATACATTATGGGTAAGTGAGGAATTAGCTCACTGCGTTTATTCTCTATAGATTGAGCCAGTTCAATCGTATTTTCTAATCGCCCAATTGATCTTGCTAAATCATCAAATTGAACTCTTTTACTAACCCCTAGGGCCGCAATATTTTTAATAGCATCTTTAATAATGTTTAACTTTTCTAAATCCGATAGCAAGTCTTGATTGAACGTACTACCTAACTTTTCAAAATCTCCGCAGATTATACTGGCCGTTTTTATGTAATTATTTAACGACTCTATCTGCTCTTTATGAATATTTTTAAAGGCCGGCAGATATTCTTCTCCACCTAAAGACTTAACTAGGTTTAAATCTTCAATCCATAACTCTAGCTCCGGAAGTGTTAGTAGATCGTCATGCTCAATGTTGTGCTTATTAAATGCTGCTGCTAATTCTTCATCAACCGTCTTTAATTTTGTTGTCCAATCCTTTAGCTCGGTTTGCAATTGGCGCTCATCACTTCCAGTTATTGATTTATTATTGACGCCATACCATGGATGACTTTGCCAATTTCCAGTCAAAGGTAATTGTTGACTGACAATATCTAAGTATTTAAAGAATAATTCTAATTGTTCAAGCTGTTCGTCTAATTTAATGCGGGTAAAGCTTTCACCCGAAATCCCTTCAGGGGCAATCGTTTCGTATTCCAGCGGAGCTACATCTTTTGCATATCTGGTGGCCGCACACAAAATCTCATGAATAGTAAACCCAGTATTCTTCCATTTTTTATTAACCATAAAACAATAATCTTGAAGCTGCTTTCTACTTCGTTCATAGCGCTGAACCTGAACGTCATAATCTTCAATTTTAAATTGATGCTGATTTTCGAATTGAATGCGCTGACTAAAGCTATCCAGTACCATGCGCTTTTGCGCTTTGTCACTGTGCAAATCTAAACAGAAATCACCAAGCCTCGCTTTATCCATGCGACGCTTAACAACGTCAAGCGCAGCCTGTTTTTCTGCCACAAATAGAACCGATTTACCTTGAGATATTGCCGCGGCAATTAAATTAGTAATAGTTTGTGACTTTCCGGTACCAGGCGGTCCTTCTACGACCATGCTCGCACCATTCAAAATATCGATTAACGCCGACATTTGAGATGAGTCGGCGTCTTCAACCATCGGAAAGTTGTCATGTAATAAAGGTACATCATCTAATATGTAGCCCTCGCTCGTTTCTCCGTAACTATCTCCCCCTGAGCCCGGGTTCCCTGATGTTTGTTCATCACTAAAAAACTTACGAATAAAGTCATGCTCAACTAAATTACCTTCACCATCGGGCCATCGGGCAGGGTCAAGGTCGCGATACATTAGCAGCCTACCTAGACTTAATGTAGCCAAGGTTGCAAAACGGCGTACACGCCAATTTGCCATAGCTGCGTCACTTTTCTTCATTTTAAGCAACGCATCAAGGTTAGAAAAATATTCTTCAGGACTAAGTAATTTATCTTCATCCTCATTATCAAATAGTGAAGGCAACTCCACTTCAAAATCCTGATGCAGCTTTTCACGCAATGTTAGGTTTGCAATTATATCCTCACCCGTATACACAATTCGGTATCGACTCACACCGTTAGAAGGATATTTTTCTATTTTTATCGGAATCATGTATAAGGGGGCTAAACGTGTACTCCCACCAATTTTATCTGACCACTCTAAAAACCCCAAGGATAAAAATAGAATGTTATTACCGGTCTCTTCTATTGAGGTTTTTGCCCCATTAGCCAGTTTTTTCATAGCCGAAGAAAGGGCTGAATCAAACATAACCGTTTGAATGTTGTTATCTTGATGGCGATCGTCGCCAGCATGGCCGGAATCTATAGGCAGATCATAATCCGTTTTAATCCCTTTAATTTTTGCCCACTCACGGGCCTTTGGCATTGGCTTGGCTGCTAGATGCTTTTCTTCTTCGTTATCCCAAAGTAAATATCCGTGCTCTATTAATTCTTTTTCAGTAGGATCATCCACTGCATCCATTGTAAAAGACTTTCCTGCCAACAAATGCTCAGATACTTGGTCAGGCAGTTCATCAACGATCCTTACGAAGCCTTTGGTTTCTTGATTAAGATTTAATAAGCGCGAGCGACCACCACTTATATCTAGAAGCTTTTTGCGCATTTCGTCAAATGTTTTTATTAAGAACCCGTCAGGATATGAGGCAGTAAGCTTTTTAGTGGTTGAAGTTGTTTTGTCAGTAGTATTCATTTTGTTATTCTTACTTATTGAAGAGGCGCTTTTCATTGCACTCAGACTTGGTTTAGATGATTTGATGAGAGCTCCTTCAGGAGTAGAAGAAGATTTATAGGCAGATTTTGGCGTTATTGTTTTTTTAAGGTCTTTGACGACTGGAGGAATAATTATCTCAGCAGTCTTACGGCGAGAACAAGCCTTTACAGCGTCAGTTAATAATTTTTTTTCAATTGCTGACTTTAATTCTTCTAATCGTTTTTTAGATTTTCTATTATTCAGTTCTGCTAATATGCCACGCAGCAATGGAGTGTCAATTGTCTGTGAAACTATTTGTTCCATCTCTGCTAATTGCTTAGAAATATGTGGGCGTTTATTAGCCATATCCTTTGACCTCATTCATTACTGTCCTGTTTACTAGAGAATTCCATTACCAATTATCTGTAATACTGGCAACAAGGATATTTGCTTTCATCTTTTTCATGCGCACGCTAATGTCTCCAGCCTATTTTTAGAATAGAGGCAGGGCTATATCTGTTGCAGCCAGAAACACTAATCCTTTTTCTAATCGTAAAATGATAAACCACTCCCCTACCTTAAGCGAAAAGCATTGATAGGCTTGGTTTTTTTAGTCATTTGATGTCAATTAAATACATATATAAGTACCGTATATTTACATTAAAAGGTAACTTAAGCTATATTAATTCTATTGTCATTTAGACCACAATTGTAGGGGGTCATTTCATTAGCTTATTATAAAGACTTCATAGTAACAACGAGACAATCTCATTCTACAAACCCCCTCATACTTTATTCTTTTCAATGGGTTACTTTTTTGTCGATGATAATTTCTACAATTTTTTCTGTTTATACTACGCATGCATAGTAACAACGGTGTGCAAAATACCTTGAACACACAGATTAGCTGGTCTAACTGCTGATTTTTATTCGTATTGGATGTTGATGATGAAGAAGGGTATCTCGAAGAATGGACGCTTTTCTGCTTAAGTGGGTTATTTTAATGTTGTAAGGTTTTCAAAATATCTAACATGTTCGATATTTATCTGAAGCCGTTCAATAATATTACGTGACAGTCTCCTTTTGCCGTAAACTTACCCTTGAAGATGATGTTCAGCTATCTCTGCTAATCGCTCTAAGCCGTCGTAGTGTAAAAATCCTGACAGTGGGCTAACTGCCCTTTTGAGACAGTCACTTAAGCACTCCGCAACTATAAATGGCACAAACTTACAGTTTACTCTTCATCATGTGTATGTTTTCTGCAGAGCTACCAAAGAACGTGTATTGGTCTCGTTTTCATTGGCGAAAATAATATTGTGGAAAGAAGCGCTGCTTGCTTCAGTGATAAGGACAAAATCGTTCGGTAACTAGGCCAGTCGTTTCCCTTGGTAATCATACTAATTAACCTAAATCATTAGATAACTTTAGTTTATAGATTCATAGGAGCGAAAAACTATTCAAAATAGTAGTTAAGTATAAGGTTCGAACGAAAATCGGCAGTTTTTTTTAATGAGCATAACTACCAAGCTGATATCTTATGTCTAAGACTTTGTTGTTCTACACAAAAGATTTCAGTGTGAAATTGAAAAACTGTTAAGCGGGTTAAAAAGTCAGTATTGATAATCATTAGAAACTAGCCCGCTAGAATCTTTAATACAAACCAAACGTGCACGTCGAAATCATTAAAGAAAACTTTAGTATTAATCTACTGATAGTCTACTCAAGTACTTTTGCTTGCACTAGTAAGTGTAAGATTTGAAAAAACTCTAAAACACGTTGAAAAAAGGTGAAAAAAGGTGAAAAAATCAGTAACTACATGTTTTTATTGACATTTATTTCAGGTTTTGTTGGTATGAAAGACTGACCATTCGTTATGCAAAAAAAATTTACTTATTTGCCTTTTTAACACTATCTAGATGAATACGAGAGCGATTTATACTTCGCCAAAATGATGTTTTTATGTTGCTAACTGTCCGGTTCTTCTTTAGGGTTAGTATTTAGTAAGTATTACTTTAAATATTGTCGGAAACGTGAAACTGACCCACTATTTACAGTTTAAAATTAACCGCCAATTCTATTGGCAACTTCATATTTTTGACTCTATTTCGCAGTGTGGTCTCTTTGATATTATGAGCTCTTGCTACTTCTGCCAATCCCGAATAAGTTTTACCAAACACGTCATATTCATTGCCGGTGCTTCTTGCTCTCTCTTTTGCTCTGCTAATAAAAACACAATTAGTTTTTGAGTATGGACGAGTTTTATCTGGTCGAAAGAGTATTAGTTGATTGTCCAATATGGACTCAATTTGATAGCCCATTTGAGTTATGTCATGTTTGAAATTATCGAAATTTAACCAGTCAATGCAAAGTAATTCTTTTCGTTTTAAACCTAGATGTTTGCGAAAAAAAATTGTCCCGGCTTCTTTATTAAAGCTTCTTTGTCGAGATTCCGAGGGTAATTCTCTACCTTGTCTTAACCTACTCTCTGCTACGTATTGTTTTACCCTGCCTTTAGTTGCAGACTCAACATATCTAGAGGCCTCTGAGATGCTCCTGAAGAGCAGATCTCCGACTTTGCATGCAATCCCACGTCTTTGGTTTAATTCTCCCCCTAGAGTGCTATTTAGACCTCCTGGCCAAAGCGTTCTGTATTCTCGAATGTACCTTATCTCTAGTTCAGGAAGAATCTCAGCAGATACCTTATTTGCTAGCACTGTTATTTCAAAATTTTCTCTTCCGAACTCTTTTAGCTCTCTGTGGATCTTACTCATTTTTTCATCGTGATTTGATTTAGCAACATGTTGTTCAAATCTTTGTTTTATGCCAATTGTAGTTATTCCAACGTAACGCCTATTCGTTGCTAAGTTCGTCAACAAATATACCTGTCCAAAACCATTGACTATCGAACATATTGGTAGCTCTATTGCTATGTCAATATCAAAACCTTGCTTTAGCCTCGATTGCACTAACTTATGGTTGTTAAGTTTACCGACCACGTCAAGAAAGAACGGCATTGAGATAAACGTTAAACCCGGATACTTCTTAAACTTAGAACCACAGTAAGTGAATACTTTAGCTCTACCAATACCGATAATCTTCATCCATTGGTTTTGATTGTAGGTAGCAACTTTACTAAAAATTGATTTATCACGATACGTGACAGAGCGTTGCTGAAGTTTGAGCTCATAAGTTTTAAGCCTTGATCTAAAAACCGAGTACTTCACAGTCTTATCATTAATTTTTTCGTATTCAACTTGAAGGGTATAAGTTTTGCCATGTATTAAGATTTTAGTAACTCTTGTCATTTTAAGCGACTCCAAAGGTTGCCTATCAAGAGTAATCTGCAACCTTCAAAAAATCAAACTAAAAAACACCGTAAGCCACTGATTTATATATGTAAATATTGACATATACCTTAATATAAAAGCAGTTTTTCTATCTTGTTAATAGCGTCTAGCTTGAAAGCAACCGTTGCTGATGGTTTCTTTGCCTTAGAAAGTAATGATTGTGCCTTTGATCTGCATTGTTTCATGGTACTTACCTTGTTTGAGATACCTACTAAGACTAAATTTCGGCTACCTTCACATACCGAACGATTAAGAGTCTTGCTAAGATAATCAATGTACCCAATGTCTAGCGATGTTTCTTTCTCTCTTACAGAAACAATAGAGCCACCAAAGAGTCTTTCTGTTGTTTGTATTTTTCGATTAAATTGAACACAAATTGCGTTATTAGCTCCGGTCGAGATATTGTAGAAAGAGTTGGGATTTGTCTTACTTCCAAGAGCTTTAATCAATGACTTTTGGCCAACCGCTACGATATGTAAGTGAACACAACCGGACATTGGCGATTCCGACATTCTTCTAGTTGACTTCTCAATTACAAAGAAGCCAACATCTTTTCGTCTCAACATATTTTGCAACTTGAATACTACTCTATCCTTGGCAGCCTTATTTTTTATTGGATTCAAAAGCAATGCGGAGAAACTATCACTCAACTGCACTGTGACATAAGACAGAACAAGGTCTTCTTCCGACTTCATAATATTCTTCGTAGCCTCATAACAGGTAGTGAGATAATGGCTGTAACAGTGATTGTCAGATTTTCTTGTATCAGCGAATCCTGCTCTATGGGTAGAAGGGAGAGAACTAATATGACCTAGGATAAACTGGATCTCTTTTTCAATTTTTATGTGGTCTATTAATTCATACTTGTCTCTTAATATCTCTCTATTGGTTAAGGTATAACGAAGAGCTACTCGTCGCGCATCGTTTCCAGTAAGTTTGTCTTGTAGCTGAAGTATCGCCATATCTGCCTCAGAGCGCGTTTTTGCTTTGTCACTATTCATGTTTCCATCCGGATTATCCCCCTTATATTTAAGCTACTTTCGTGACATAAAACGAGGAACGTTTGTATATTAAAAAGTCGGTTAAGTGCTGGTTTTGTATTGCATGGGATCATCCATCCAGTCTTGTATTTCTGCTTTTTTGTAACCAACTGACCGGGCAGTTAACTGTATACATCTCGGAAACTCACCTTTCCTCTCTAGGCGGCGGATAGTGCTTTTACTAAGACCGATCATGGCTATGACATCAGAGCGACGAAAAAAGCCTAGGCCTTTGTTTAGACTTGTGAAATTGGGTTCGTTTGATAACATTGTTTGAATCCTCTTGGGTTGTCTTGGGTTGTTGAAGAGATAGTAATCAAGAGAAGAGAGAGTTTGAGAAATTTGAAAATTGTTAGAAAAAACTTAGAAATTGACGAAAGTGGACATAGCTTTTTGTTGATTCAATGCTAATTAGTAATTTCGCTCATCATTTTATGGACGATAATGGGCAATCAAACTAATGTTTGGAGTCTAAGGTCTATGCGAATGCGGGAACATGTGCTCAGATTTTACCTATTCAGTACTGTGTGTAGTGCGATTACCCAATTGCCATCGTTTTTTTGCACGATGCGCTGTCTCGAAACATCATTGAAAATGCCTATTTGAAGACTAGACCGCCCAGAATAGGTTATTAACGATTGATTTTTGCATGCAGTGTCAGCAGAGTTTAATTTGTAATTTCTATTACCTAACCAAATCGCTACTATGATATAAATAGTTGAATCTCAACGTCTGTCAGTCTTCGCAACGACAAATACAGAAGCTCTTAAATCTAATACGGATATTGTTAATGTCACAAAAAATCACCTTACAACAACTTGAATCCTTTCTTTGGAAAACCGCAGACATTTTACGCGGCAATATGGATGCCTCAGAGTTCAAGGACTATATCTTCGGCATGATGTTTCTAAAGCGTTTATCAGACTCGTTTGACGAAGCGCAAGAAACTGTTATCGCCTATTACATGAGTAAGGGTAAAACCGAAGCGCAAGCAATCGTATTAGCACAAGATGAAGATGAATATGATAGTACTTTCTTTATTCCTCAGAACGCTCGCTGGGACTATTTAAAAGACTTAAAACATGACATTGGTGCCGAACTGAACAAAGCGACTGAGGCTATTGAAGAGCATAACAGCGCACTTGAAGGCGTATTGGTTAGTATTGATTTCAATATCAAGAATAAACTCTCTGACAAAAAACTTCGTGATTTGTTATCGCACTTTAGTATGCATCGTTTGCGTACTGCTGATTTTGAACGTCCTGACTTGTTGGGGACGGCTTATGAATATCTTATCAAGATGTTTGCTGATAGTGCCGGTAAAAAAGGCGGTGAATTTTATACGCCTGGTGAAGTAGTAAAACTACTTGTTTCTTTGTTGAAGCCACACGCAGGTATGCGCATATACGACCCGACAGCAGGGTCAGGTGGTATGTTAGTCCAAATGCGTAACTACCTCGCTATTCACGGTGAAAACGCTGCTAACTTGTCGTTGGCTGGTCAGGAGATGAACCTCAATACGTGGGCGATTTGTAAGATGAACATGTTCTTGCACGGCGTTTACAGTGCTGATATTCGAAAAGGCGATACGTTGCGAGACCCTCAGCACAAAGAGCAAGGTCAGTTGATGTCATTTGACAGAGTGATTGCCAATCCACCTTTCTCGCTGAAAGGATGGGGAAAAGAGGAGTGCGATAGCGACGGCTATGGCCGTTTCCCTTACGGTACACCACCAAAAGATGCCGGAGACTTGGCATTTGTGCAGCACATGATAGCGAGTTTGAATGACGAAGGTATGGCAGGGATAGTAATGCCTCATGGCGTGTTGTTCCGTGGTTCAAGCGAAAAAGCGATTCGCCAAGGCATACTCGAAGATGATTTGTTAGAAGCAGTGGTTGGTTTACCCTCAGGACTGTTCTATGGCACTGGTATTCCTGCGTGCTTGCTCATTATCAACAAAACCAAACCTTCTGCGCGTAAAAACAAAGTGCTTTTTATCAACAGTGAGCTGGAGTTCCAAGAAGGTAAGAACCAGAACACTTTGCGCCAGATTGATATAGAGAAAATTGTTGCCACCTTTGATGACTACCAAGACATCAAACGCTACGCCAAAGTGGTTGATATTAGCGAGATTAGCGAAAACGATTTCAACCTCAATATTCGCCGCTATGCTGACACTTCACCACCACCTGAAATATTCGATGTGCGTGCTATCCTGCATGGAGGTGTGCCGGTGCGTGAAGTACAAGATGCCTACATTCAAGAAGAGATACTTGATGGGTTTGATGTGAATGTCGTCTTCAATAGACGTGACGATGATTATTACGACTTCAAACCTGAGATTGGAGACAAAGAAGAGCTGCGTATTTTGTTAGGTGAAGCCAATGCTAGCATTATTACGCAGCTTGAGCGGTGGTGGGACAAGTACCACGTATCGTTGCATCAGCTTGATGAGCAAGTCACTAACGCTGAGTTGGTGATGAAAGGCTATTTGGCGGAGTTGGGGTATGAGTAGTTTGGTTCCTGATGGTTGGTTATTCTCAAAGATTGGTGATGCTGTAATTTCATCTTCCGGCGGTGTTAGTGTTAACTCAGAAAATCGCCCTGCAACTTTAAATGAGCTAGGAATACTAAAAACTAGTTCAGTAGTAGATGGTCGATTTTATCCAGCAGAACACAAAGCTATTTTAAGTGATGAAGTTGGGCGAGTATCAATTAGACCTAAAAAGAACCATATCTTATTCAGTCGCATGAATACGCCTTTACTGGTTGGTCAAAGCGGGTTTGTAGAAAGGGACTATGAGCACCTTTTTTTACCTGATCGACTTTGGCAAATAGAGGTGGCAGATAAATTTAATCCAAAGTGGTTAAGTTATGTATTGAGATCTCAAAAAGTAGTCAAGCTCATTACAGATGCTGCAACAGGCACAAGTAATACAATGAAAAATATAGCCAAACCAAATTTGATGGCTATTCCGATGATGTCCCCCCCTCTCCCAGAACAACAAAAAATCGCCCAAATACTCACGTCGGTTGACGAGGTGATTGAAAAAACACAGGCGCAAATTGACAAGTTAAAAGACCTGAAAACAGGCATGATGCAGGAGTTGCTGACAAAAGGGATCGGGCATGTTGAATTCAAAGACTCGCCAGTGGGAAGGATTCCGATTGGGTGGGAGGTTGAGACGATAGAGGGCTTGAATATTTTAGTTCTTGATGGTGATAGAGGCAAAGAATACCCTAAGGAGAAGGACTTTTTTCAACATGAACATTGTCTATTTTTGTCAGCAAAAAATGTAACTAAAAAAGGTTTTAGGTTTGATGTAAGTATGTTCATCACTGAGAAGAAAGACAACGCTATGCGCAAGGGCAAATTAAAGCGCGGTGATATAGTTATTACAACTAGGGGGACCCTCGGAAATATCGCTTATTTCAATACTGAAATACCATTTGAAAATGTTCGCATTAATTCAGGAATGGCGATTATCAGAAACGATAAAACATCAATAAACACTGAATTTTTGAATATACTTTTACATTCTCCTTTAGTTAATGAGCAAACAGAGTTATTAGCATTTGGTAGTGCGATACCTCAATTAACAATTGGACTGCTAAAGAACCTTAATATTCCTGTGCCTAGCATCGAAGAACAAAATAAAATTTCAACGACGATTAACTTGGTTTCACATAAGATTATCCTAATTGAGTCAAAGTTAACTTCTTTGAAAAACACTAAAAAAGCCCTAATGCAAGACTTACTCACCGGCAAAGTGCGCGTAAACGCGCAACAATCTAACACAGCGCTCGCGGTGGGTTAGCCGCCAGTTTATAAGGAAGCAGTATGGATCAGGATGAACTAAACAAGGTTGAAGAACCTGCCATTGCCCAGTTAAAGCAATTGGGTTGGGCATACGTGCATGGCGCAGGGCTAACACCTGAGACGGGTGCGAGAGCTTATCTGCGTGAAGTAGTGCTGATTAATAACCTTGATGCAGCCATTAAACGCATTAACCCATGGATAAGCGACGAGAATTTGCGCAAGGTGTCGCGGGAGCTGACTCACCCTGTTTGCGCCGGGTTGATGGAGTACAACCACGCCTTATATAACACCCTTATTAATTACCAATCCGTAGAGCAAGATTTAGGCAAGGGTCGCAAAGGCCAAACCGTTAAAATCATTGATTTCGATAATATTGATAACAATGAATTTACCTGCACTAGCCAGTTCAAGGTTGAGGGCGTTAACCAGAACATCATTCCCGACATTGTCTGTTTTGTGAACGGCTTACCATTGGCCGTGATTGAGTGTAAATCACCGTATATCACTAATCCAATTGCCGAAGGCATTAACCAATTGCGCCGTTATGCTAACTTGCGTAATCCACATCTGGATGAAGGCGCTGATAAACTCTTTTGGTACAACCAATTAATGGTATCCAGTTGTCGAGACCATGCCAAGGTAGGCACAATCAGCTCCGGCGGGCAGCATTATGGCGACTGGAAAGATGCTTATCCCTTTAGTGACGATGAGTTAGATGGCAGTAAAACCAATGCACAGCAAAGGCTATTGGCCGGATTATTCAACAGGAGCAGCTTCCTCGATATCTTACAAAACTTTACTATTTATGAGCCGATTGAAGGCAGGTTAATCAAGAAGGTGGCTCGCTATCAGCAGTTCAGAGCCGTGAATAAGGTGATTGAACGGCTTAAAAACGGTGAAACACGTAAAGATAAATCAGGCATTGTTTGGCACACTCAAGGTTCTGGTAAGTCCCTAACTATGGTTATGCTAGCGGTTAAGATGCGCCGTGACCTAGTGCTACAGCAATACAAACTCGTTTTTATTACCGACCGCACCCAACTTGACGAACAGCTATCTACTACCTTTCGAGATGCACAGGGCGAAACAGTGCATAACGCCGACTCAGTCGCCACGTTAAAAGCTTTACTCAAGAAAGATTCGTCGGACTTGGTAACGGCGATGGTGCAGAAGTTTCAGGACGCTGAAAAAGAAGGTGGCTTTACCGATTTAAATCCGAGCGACAAAATCATTGTATTAGCAGATGAAGCCCATCGGACTCAATTCGGTGGTCTGGCGATGGTAATTAATGCCGCGCTGCCCAATGCACCCAAAATTGGATTTACAGGCACGCCACTACTCAAGACCCAAAAGATGGGCAACGCTTTTGGTGGTTACATCGATAAGTACAAAATCAACGAAGCCGTTGAGGATGGCGCAACGGTCAGACTGCTATATGAAGGGCGTCAAGTAATAACCGACGTGTCAGGTGAATCCTTAGACAAGCTATTTGACGAGTATTTTTCGGAGTACACCAAAGAGCAGCAACAAGAAATCAAGAAGAAATACGGTGTTGAACGGGCTGTGCGGGAGGCTCCTGCACGCATTCGTTGGGTATGTATCGATTTACTTAAGCATTATCGTGAACATATTCAACCCGATGGATTCAAAGCAATGATAGTGACCGGCAGTCGTCATGCTGCTGCGTTATACAAAAAAACACTGGATGAATTGGGTGCACCGCCGTCTGAAGTCATTATTTCGGGAGACCATAATGATCCGCCTGAGCTTGCCAAGTACACGGACAAGGTGCATCAAAAGAAAGCCATTGCCGACTTCACTAAACCTTTAAAGGAAAGCCCAATAGCATTTCTTATCGTTAAAGACATGCTGTTAACGGGCTTCGATGCGCCGATAGCGCAGGTGATGTACATCGACCGTAAGCTTCAAGACCACACATTAATGCAAGCAATAGCACGCGTTAACCGAACCTATGCAGGTAAGACTTGTGGGTTTGTCGTTGACTATCATGGATTGTCTGAATACTTAATTGAAGCATTAGAGCTGTTTAGTAGCGAAGATGTTGATGGCACAATCCAATCGCTTAAAGATGAAATACCCAAGCTCAAAGCAACACACACACTGGCGATGGGATTTTTTAAAGGGATAAAGGGAAACGATGTAGATGACTTTGTACTTGCCCTCAAAGATGATGAGGTGCGCGGACAATTTGAAATCGCATTTAAGCGCTTCGCTAAACAAATGAATATTGTCTTACCTGATACAAGCGCGGCTCCCTTCGTGTCTGACCTCAAGTTTTTAGGCAAGGTGCACAATGCAGCAGGAAGGAGTCACCGCGATGCAGGCTTATTCTTGTCTGATGTTGGCGAAAAAGTACGACAACTAGTTGACGAACATATTATCAGCACGGGTGTAGACCCTAAAATCCCTCCCGTTGATTTACTCGCGGCTAACTTCAAAGAAAAACTTAAGGAGTTTAAATCACCCGAGTCAAAGGCATCAGAAATAGAGAGCGCTATAAAGCATCACCTCACCGTTAACCTTGACGAAGATCCCGAGTATTACAAAGCATTGAGTCTCAAGCTAAAGGACATCATTTTAAAGAATGCAGGCAAGTGGGAGCAACAGACTGAATTTCTGTTGGAAATGGTCGATACCATTGAGGTCAATCACAAGAAAGCGGCTGACGATATTGGCTTATCAAAAACCGAATATTCGTTTTATAATATATTGATGGCCGAAGTGACGGCAATTCAAGGCAGTGATGTAGTAGATGCGGCAACTTTTGATGAGATAAAGTCGACCACGCAAACATTAGTGAATACCTTTGACGAAGCCACGCAAATAGTCGATTTCTTCAATAAGCAAGACGAAGTGAAACGCATGAAAAGAGAAATTAAACGCACAATACTCGACCAATCATTCGGTGTCCCAAGCCTCGTAAAAATAGTACAAGAGCGTTTCATGAATCTGGGTAAGCATCAATTCGGTAGCAACAACAAAGACTCAGGTCGTTAAGCGTGAAACCAATTGAGTATTTGCAGGGAGACGGCTTTGTGGCGCAAGTGAGCCGCACCGACCGAAGCAAGTCAGCCACCATCAAAGTAGAAGAGGGCGTTGTAATTGTCGTTGTGCCGCGAGCGCTGCCACAAGAACGCATTAAGAAGTTACTTGATGACAAAAAACTGTGGGTAAAGCAGAAGATAGCATTGCATCCTCAAATGAAGGTGACCCAAGAGAAGCAATATGTGTCTGGCGAAGCTTTTAGTTATTTGGGGCGAAATTACCGTCTCAAAATAACTGATGGGGAACTTACCCCAATTAAGCTCGCACAAGGCCGCCTAACGATATCCATCCCTAATGGCTTACCTCAGCATAAATTGGTTAAATATGCGCTTACGAACTGGTTTAGGCGTCGTGCAGAGCTAAAATTGCGAGAGAAGATAATACGATACTCACCAATTGTCGGTGTTGAGACGAACGGCTATAAAGTTAAGTCATTTCAGTCTCGTTGGGGAAGCTGCACTCCAAGAGGCCGAGTCGATTTCAACTGGAGAATCATCATGGCCCCGAATCGCGTAGTGGATTATGTGGTAGTGCATGAACTATGTCACCTTAAGCAACACGACCACTCACCACAATTTTGGAAACTAGTGGAGAGCATCATGCCTGACTATTTAGAAAGCAAAGAGTGGCTGCGTGTGAACGGGGCGAGTTTGATGGTTTGAGTTCATAATGTAGCGCTACGAAAGACCGCTCGCCGGCACAAGTAATATATCCCAATCTAAAATATACTTAGCCTATAAAAAGCAGATGAACGCACCAAAATTATGTGATGGCTGATTTTTATTTGGTCTCTTAAGCGCTTACAGGTCTATTCTAGTCTATCCATTAAGTAATCAATGGTCCTATTTAAGTGGGTTTGGTTTAAGTACTTCCAAACTTCATGATGCTTTAAAAAAAAAGTTGTTCCGTCATATTTGATGTAGCTTTCGTCAGTTGATAAATCCAACTTCTTTTTCATTATTAATATGAGAGCACTCAAGTCTTCCTTAGTGTTTTTCGGCAATCTCCCATGCTCATTCAGAAAATTTATCAAAGCAAACTGGATAGGATGACATTCAGTTTGCTTTGAAAGTTTACTGATAATACTCTCCCGAAACACATTATTTTTTAATTTGGCTACATTCACCGTAAACTTTTTAGCGAACGATAAATTGTATCTATCATAATCAAACAATATTGAATTTCTGGTAACTAAAATTTCTTGATCAAATTTAAGAAAGTAGTCGAAGCCCCAATAGGATTTAAGAGATGATGATCGTAGTTTAAGTTTAGACGCTTTGTTGAGAATAAGACCGATAGCGTGCTCTTTTGTTAATGGAACCGGATCATACAATTGAACTTTTTTCTGTTCCGGTGTATCTATATAACTTACCAAGCCAGTCCCGAAAATATCATCGAAATCTAAACCTGGGAAGTCGTCAAAACACGTTTTTTTATAAAATGAGAGAGTTAACATACTTCTTTCGTGAAAAGCAGATAAGTGGTAACTTTGGTCATAAGGTACACTGATAAAAAATGGCTCATCAATAAGATCGCATTCATTGATTATTAACTTTTGCTCGAATACGGATAGTTCATTAAACTTGATGAGTGGATTCATTTAACATTCCAACTTAGGCCAGTTGTTTACATAAACGTTGACATTAAATTATTTTCTACCCTATGTAAACCATTAAGTTGTTGTTTTTATTATATAATGCAACTTAAATCAACAAGCAGATCCAGAATATAGAATAAATTGTCAAAGACTATAATATACATTTAAATTAATGAATCTCGTACAGTTGAAATCACGGGTAAAGGCTGGTGTTGTTGGAATAACCTCTGTCGACAAAGGCTTAAATACCCGAAAATCAGAATCACACATAACGTTCTGGGTTTTCAGATATAGCGCAAACAGCAACCGACTGCCTGAACCAATCTGAAAAGAAACTTACCAGCTTATTTCTGAGTGATACCTCATTCTCTAACCCCCAGATTTCGGGGGTTTTATAACATCCCAATTGTCAGTCATAGCAAACGCCCCCTATATCCGAATTTGATAAAAGTCGTTGGTGGTAATTTTTAATCCCGCTTATTTGCTTTTAGCGTTCTAATGATACCAGCGTTGACCTTTTCCCAGAATTCATTTGAATCAGCATTTTGGTATTCAA
>Ga0256371_100032_pt1 | contig 27465 bp, 18 predicted proteins | sample SI3MviralmetaG_FD_190079 | JGI IMG/M metagenome (GOLD analysis project Ga0256371, IMG submission 190079) | Sea-ice brine viral communities from Beaufort Sea near Barrow, Alaska, United States - SI3M | ecosystem: Environmental > Aquatic > Marine > Coastal > Brine | place: USA: Alaska | collected...
TGCTCGTCAACTTGACAGTACTAAACCATCGTATAACCTAGCTTTATAGCACGGCAAAGTATTAGACATATTTTTTTTACTAAAAACGTTAGAAGATGAGTTTAATGAATTTTTGCAACAGTCCAATAAAAGGTTATCGCCATGAATAGGTTATCGCAACAAAATGCAGATATAGTTTTAACATCTGATTTATCTGTTATTGAAAGTGAATCAATAAAAGAGGTAATTAAAGAAAAATCTATAAAAGGTGAAGCACCTTTAATGCGGTATTTCGATTTAGCTGATGATTCATCAACTAGCTATGTCTTAGGTTATAACTAACTAATTTGACTTATTAGACTAGCGAAAATATTCATACATTCCCCATTTAAGTCTTAATTATATTCTATTGTGATCGGGTATTTTTATATACATTTTAAATATTGAATTAAATTGGCATATTATCGATTCAGTTTACATAAAACAGTTATCTAGCCAGTGAAATTGTCTTGGTTTTTGCCTTGATTAATTGATTGTAATGCTATTGTCTAATACGTATAAAGTCATTATTTTTAAACAAATGACAATGCTTTTTTCAAGCTCTGCTTTTCTTTGCATTAGGTGGGAGTGCTTTGATATAGCAATATAGTTCTTACTTACAATATTTGGTTGGTAAGGTGTTATGTACTTACCCCGCTAAACTAAGCTCTACTAATTTTGATAGAGTGCTTTCTTCATAGTGAATAAAAAAATCTGTTCGGCGATGCAAGACTAGCTTAATGTTTTGCAGTAAACTTTTTGTTTTTAATTTTATAATTTGGTTATCTTCATCAAATTATTGAATGACAATCAATATTTCATACAGATCTTTATCATTTTGATATTTATCTCTATTTTTAGTTAAAGAAAAAAGCGATAAGATAATGACTCATAACTAGGGCTAATATAAACCAATTCTTTTTCTCTTTCGTCGGAACGCTGTAAGCCAACAATAATATCTAACCTGTCTATCTCAATTTCCTTCAGCCGTCGAGCAAAGGGAATGGTAGCAATTGAAATAGGCATCGATAGCTTATCAGCAATATATTTTAAATACTTACTGTGTAAACCATCGATAAAACCCTCGGCTACAGCCGCTTTTATTTCTCCTTCATTTATTGCCTATTAAAAAAACGAAAAGGCTAAACTCATTGAACAAACTGGCCCGCTAAAACATCTTGATATTGCTCATGTGCAATCACTAATTGTCCGTTAACAATCACCTGTTCAACGCCAACAGAATATTTATTCCAGTGGCTAAAGTCAGCTTTAGCTGAATAGTTATCTGGATCAAAAACTATAATATCAGCGTGATAGTTCTCTTTTAAAGTACCGCGCTTTGAAAGCCCTAATAACTTGGCTGTTTGTGATGAACTTCGATTGATAAACTCAGCAAGAGAAAGTAATTTTTTATTAACAACATAAGTTTGATATTTTTTTGGAAAGCTTGCATATTTTCGTGGGTGGCCATTTGTGCCATCTGAAGAAGTAACTACCCAAGGCTGCACCATGAATTTTTCCACATCTTTAGGCGACATGTTAAATGATGCAACACGCACTTCTCCTTCTTGAATCATTTTTATTGCAGTATCAACCACAGATGAATTTTCAACTTCTGACACTTGTTTTAGATTTAAACCCACTAAGCTTTTATCTTTAAATTCGGTAATATATAAAGATTCAGGGCCACCACGACGACGAATGTTTTCAGTTATTTCACGGGTAAGTTGCTCTGCTAAATCTGCTTGATTCAACCTTTGATGAAAGGCTTGCTGAGAATCAGCCATTACCCACTTAGGCATGACTGCGCTGCGTAGTTTAGTGCCGGATGCTAACCATGGGTATTGATCTGCTGAAATTGAAATACCAGCTTTTTGCGCTTGCTCAATTTTAGCAATAGCCGCTTCACTTTGTCCCCAAACATCAACACCTAATGCTTTAATATGCGCTAAATGCAAATGTATACTAGCCTCTTTTGCGATATTAATAGCTTCATCTAAGGCGTTAATAAAACCTATATTAAAGGTGCTTTCATCGCGCAGGTGAGTATCGTAAATGCCATTGTACTTGCTTGCAACTTTAGCAAGGGTAATAACTTCTTCTGTATTAGCATAACTGCCAGGTACATAGTAAAGACCGGTAGATAAACCAATTGCTCCTGCTTCCATTGCGCTAGTTAACAGCGTTGACATTTCATTAAGTTCTTGTGGGGTTGAGAAACGCTCTGCTCGACCCATTACTTGTTCTCTTAAACTGCCATGACCAACAAATAAAGCGACATTAGTGCCAATACCGTTCGCTTCAAGCTTGGTGGCAACTGCTTTTATATCTACAGGACCGCCACCATCGTTACCATTAACAACAGTTGTAACACCTTGAGTAAGGTAGTTTAAGTTATGATTTTTGTCTTTGCTTTTTAGTTCAGCAAGACTATGAGTGTGAGGGTCAATAAAACCTGGACTGACTATTTTACCCTTTGCATCTATAACTTTTATAGCTTGAGTCGATTTTTCACCACTTGGATAAAGCCCACAAATAACTTGTCCACAAATAGCAATATCCAATGCTTGACCTTGAGAGCTTTCACCTGTGTATACAGTGCCATTGGTAATTAATAGATCAGCAATAATAGCTGGTTTAGTTGTTTTTTTTTGCTCAATTTTTTGATCTGAGCATGATGCAATTACAAGCAGTCCAATAGCGGCAGTGATAAAATGGCTTTTAAATAATTTCATTAATAATCCTATTCTTTATTATGATCTATATCGGATAGCATATTAGTCATTAATAAGTTAGCTGAGTTATAAGCAATACGTTTTATCTCGCGGCGGTCGGTGTTATCACCCATTTCATACGTGATGGCATGAACACCAAATGTATCAGAAAAATATTGTTTTGATACACCTAAATCTGGGTTGTTCCCTGGCTTTATTTCCACAATAAATTTTGGCATTTGGCGATCAAGATCTCCTAACCAATGTTTAACAAAGTAAGGATCTTCTACACCATAATCTACGGGCATAGTATAAAAAATATCGTGCTTGGTTGAGTGAAAATCAATGGCAAACTTTATTTTGTGTCCTTGAGCGACTATTTGCTGTAAATAGTCATTTATTTGCTTCGTTTCGATCTGGCTAAATGTATTCCAATCACGATTTAAGTCTATGCCATTGGCATTGCTTCGCCAATTCCCTGCATATACACCATCAGGGTTGATATTTGGAATAACTAAAATATTGTATTTTTCTCGGAAGTGTCGACCTAATTCACCACTAGATAATAAAGTGTCAACAAAAGGAAATAACGCCAAGGCGCCTGTTATTTCTGGTGGATGTTGTCTACCCAAAATAACCAACCACTCTTTACTTTGCTCATTTCTACTTTCAATTTTATAAATAGGTCGACCTTGAGTAGATTTACCTAAAACACTGTGATTTATATTTGTTGATTGCTTCAGTTTATTTGCCCAATCAACATAATACTGATTATTAATAACTTCTTGTGCGGCAATAATTATGGGTTGTGTTGAAGCTGTTAGCTTCATCACTAGACGGTCGCCTTTTAATTTATATTTTTGCAGTTCCCATTTTTTACCATCGTGACTAATTTTAGGTGGATACCTATGTTCATCACCTCGAACTTTCATGGTAATAGTAATATCTGTACTTTGGTCTGCTTGTATTTTAAAGGCATACCATGGGCTTGAATTTATCGGAGTGTTCTCTGGTACTAGAGTAATCAAATAATCATTTGTCGCTACTAATGCGCATTCATCCATACGTCCAGTAGAAAAATCTGTGGTTAAGCGAACATGACCAGTATTACATGCTTGCGCGTTGTCACTTTGTTCTAGTTGGGTAAATGCACAAGACATCAGAAAAATACTTGAAAATAATAATGAGTAAGTAATTAATTTTTTTTTCATAATTTTATCTTTATATACTTGAGTAGAAATAAAATATGGCTCAATTATTGTTAATTAGCTGAGCCATATTGTAGCTTAGGAATAATTAATACTTATTAAAAGCTTTTACTTAGATTTAAATATAAGTAACGACCACGGTTTGAGTGGTAATCACCAGAATAACCATGCCAGTAGTTATCTGCCATTGGCGGTTCTTTATCAGCAAGATTTCGCACACCTAATCGTGCATATGTTCCATCAAGAGGACTACCTTCACCAAATTTATATGACGCATATACATTCACGGTTGTCATACTAGCAATCGGTAAAAATATCTTTTCGTCATCAACTGTTGCGTTTGTACTAGTATCAATAAATTCACTGACATAATTAACACTTATACCAGCCCCCCATTGATTAAGCTTCCAGTTAACTGATGATTTAGCTCGCCATTCAGGGTTGCCATCTTGTAAGATTAAATCACCTACACCCGCAACTTCTACATCGGCAAGGTTTGGATATTTATCTAAGTTTTTCTGTGCTTCAAGTACCACTGCAGAGAGGCTATCAACGGATGTTTCATATTTAGTTAAATATGCTGCATTAACGTTAAATTCAAAATTACCAAAAGATGTTTCAAAATCATAGACTATGCCAAAATCAATACCTGACAACTCTTGGCTTGCCGCATTTATATATCGGTTATTGACTTGGCTAGCCACTAATTCACCATCACGAATAACATTAGAGTTACCAGCACCTCCGTCTTGGCGTATCACATAGTCGTGTGCAAGAACAGTCTCATAAGGAGCAAGAAAAACAAGATTTTCTTGGTCAATATTCCAGTAATCAATAGTAAGCGTTAAATGATCAGTCGGTTCAATAACAAGTCCAAAAGATGTATTAACACTGTCTTCTGGCTCAAGTTCTGAATTACCTTGGCGGTTATCGATAACCGCATAACTCTCATCAAGCACAGGGTCATATTTAGAAGAACGACGCGGCATGCTAGCAGCTTCAGAGCTTTGCTGTAGGCCAGGTACTTTAAAACCACCCGCATACGATGCTCTTAAGCTTAACCAATCAGTAGGCTTGTAAAATAAAGCAACTTTAGGTTTGAGTGCGTCACCCCCATCAGAAAAATTTTCATAGCGTGCTGCCAGTTGAACTTCAGCATACTGATCACCATTGTCAAGTAATGGCACTATAAGCTCGGCATAAGCAGAACCCACATTACGGCTAGCACTAGAATCTGTTGTTGCGCTACTACCATATAATGAGCTTTCATTAACAACACCGGAAGCATCAGTAAAAGGTAAGCTGCCATCTACATATTTAGAACGGTCACTGTCGTAAGTTTCACGGCGAAACTCAACACCTAAAGCAAGACCAGCATCACCCGCAGGCACAGAGAAAATGTTGCTATTACTGGCTTTAAAATCAATCGACGCCAAGCTAGTTTTTGAATCAGTATGCGCTTGAATTAAGAATTGTTCGCTAATTGATGTCGGAACTAATGGTCTATTGCCAATAGTATTTGGATTGTTAATGTCGCCACCACCAAACACGTTGTAAGCTGTGCTTTCATCTGTACTGTTTACCGCTGCTTCAAATGCATTTACATTAATACGCGTGCTGCGATCGTTAGTTTCGGCTTCACTATAAAATGCAGCACTTTCCCAGTCCCAGTTACCTGAGTAACCTTTAAAACCGGCTAGTACACGAAAGCTACTATCATCTACAGTAACCGTTCTTGGCCCAATATCAGTAGGACGAAATCTACGTAAAGTTACTTCTTCGCCAAATGGGTTATAAAAGGCATCTGCCGCTATATTAAAGCGATGTTTACTACCATTATGGTTTTGCTCTGATTGATTAGTCAATTGTGCTTGGTAATAAATACCTTCCGCAAAAAATTTTACATCATCATTCACTTCATGAGTAAAATGAGTGTAAAAGTTTATTCTTTCTGCATCTGAAGATAAAGGCCGTGTAGTGCCTCGATCAAAACGAATATCTCGACCTGAACTGCCCTTATCAACACAAACACCTTCAACAGTAAGTGCGGAATCTACACAACCTGACAGAGAATCAGGTTGTAGGTGAAATCTTCCTAGGCTATCACTGTTAAACTCACCCCAAGGCGTATCTGAACTTCGGTTATCTAATTGTGTATCACCAATAAACGCTTCAGGTAATCCTGGGTATTCACGTCTATCGTGACTTGCTGCATAAGGCCGTTCAGTTGCCATCATACCATTACGATTATAAATACTTAAAGACCCGACAAGGTTAGAAAGGCCGTTATTAAGCTCTACACCACCTAAGTAAGTAAAGGTTGTTTCATTTAATGGTGTACCTTGAGATCCACCATGCCTAAGACTGATTTTGTTACCCACATACTCACTATCAAGGGCATAGTTAACAACGCCAGCAATAGCATCTGAACCATAAACAGCAGCAGCACCATCACGCAACACTTCTAATGAACGTAGACCTGAAACAGGTAAAGTGTTTGAGTTAACAGTATTAACAGGTACTTTATTAGCGCCTGACTTAGATTGTGTACCAGGGTGATTTACCATGCGTCGGCCATTAAGTAATACCAAGGTATTACCCGCGCCTAAACCACGAAGATTGAATGAGCCAACATCACCACGAGCATCGTTAACGTTCGAAGAACCTGTCGTTTCACCAAAGTTAACAGAGCCCATTTGTGGGATAGAGCGAAGTAATTCATCGCCGGTCATTGCGGCAGAATTTTCTATATCAGCTGCAGTCATTGTTGTAACCGGTAATGCATTAATATCAGTAGCACGCTTAATGTTACTACCCAGAATAGAAATTCGTTCAATTTTTGCTTCGGCTTGAACTTCTTGAGCTTCTTCTGCGTGGAGCAATTGTGGCGATAAGGCCGCTAACAAACATAAACTAATATGTGTTAATTTATGTTTGGTAATAGATTTATTTTTCATGATATTCACCGTTGTAGTTTATAGTTATCTATAATTAATTAGGTATATTTTTACCTTTGCACTTCTCTCGTAATAACCATGAACGGAAACCATCATTTAAACAATTAACGCTTTATAGCAAAACTATAACCTTAGGTTATAGTTTGTTTTTCTCTAATAGAAAAACAAACTATCTAGGAGAGTAAAGCCCTTACTTGTCTGTTGGCAAAGTAAAGCTTGTCAATATAAACAACGCCTTCTACTTTTAAATCATCAATGACACGCTTGAGTCTATTTAGATCTGAACTTTTGCTGTTGGTCCACAGCTCAATTGCAACGTCAGGCTCTTCATTTTGATAACTTTTGACTATTTTAACAACCAGTTTTTCACGAAATTCCAGCAAATCGAGTAATAAAGAAAAGCGAGCTAACCTTGACCAATGATCACTCGTTTCAACCTTTTCGGTTTGCTCAATTAACCAAGTAAGACCGAGCAATTCACTAACTTTACAATAACAGGGTAATATACTTTCTACTGATAATTTAAGCTCAAATGCTGTTTTAACAATGTCACAAAAAACCACACTAGCGACTTTTAATTGGTGAATTTTATCCACTACACCCATGCCACATGTTTCTTTTTTTAATTGGTATAAAGACTGTTCTACAGGAGAAAAAGGTAACATTATCTTGTCATCATCAAGTTGTTGTAAAGTAGCAACTTCAGGGGAATATTGCTCTACTATGGTTGCAATGCTGTCAAGATGGTTGGCATTATTGATAAACCAAATGGCCATAAGTCGATAAAAACGTTGGACTTCAATCATCATGTTTATTTGTACTTGAGCACTTACCCTATTTGCCAGCGACTCTATTTCATTCCAAATATCATCGAGCAAAAAGACTTCTTTGGCGATAATAAATGCTTTTACTATTTCCGCAATGGTTGCTCCTGTTTGTTCTCGAACAGCATGAATACCACCGCGATTGAAAATTTCATTAGCAACACTGGTGGCAATTATTTGCTGCGCTAACGGATGTTGTACAATATATTCAGGGTATTGCTGTGCTAAAATTTCTGGAAATGCCAATAATAAATATTTTTCAAAATAGGGATCTGCTATTAGCGTTTTTTGTTTCAATAATGCGTTATGAACATCCATTTTAGAATAGGCCATTAGTACCGCAAGTTCAGGTCGTGTAAGGCCACGTTTAGCTATATTACGTGCTTGTAGTTCATCATCATCAGGCAGATACTCTAAAGTTCTATTTAGCTGTACACTTTTGACTAAATAATGGGTTAAACGAGTAAAGCTATCAAAATAAAACTGACTATTGGCTTCATCAATACTTAAGGCTTGCGCTTGGTAATAATTATTACGCAATACCATAGTACCTACTGCAGATGTCATGTTTTCTAGTAAGGTATCACGCTTATCCTGAGTAAGTGATTTTTGAGTAACTAAACTGTTTAATAATATTTTAATGTTAACTTCATTATCAGAACAATTAACCCCAGCAGAGTTATCAATGGCATCGGTATTAATTTTCCCGCCGGCTTTTGAAAATTCAATACGGGCTAATTGAGTACAACCCAGGTTGCCTCCCTCGCCAATCACTTTACATTGCAATTCATTGCCATTAATTCGTAATACATCATTGGCTTTATCACCCACTTCTGTATTTATTTCATTACTTGCTTTTACATAAGTTCCTATACCACCAAACCATAACAAATCAGCTTGAGATTTTAAAATGTAGCGGATCAATTCATCTGGTGATAAGTTATCAATGCTCACATTGATATTTAATAATGCTTTTACTTCATTTGATAGAGGGATATATTTCAAGGTTCGGCTATATACGCCGCCGCCAGAAGAAATTAAATCATCTTTATAATCTAACCAAGATGAACGAGGGAGATTGTACAATCTTTCTCGTTCCTCATAACTTAAGGAGGCGTTGGGGGTAGGGTCAATAAAAATATCGCGGTGATCAAAGGCTGCAACAAGTTTGATTAATTTTGAAGATAACATACCATTACCAAAGACATCGCCTGACATATCACCAATACCAATGACATTGAATTCATCATTTTGGACATCAACATTCATTTCTCTAAAATGTCTTTGTACAGAAACCCAAGCTCCTTTTGCAGTAATCCCCATCTTCTTATGGTCATATCCAACACTGCCACCTGAGGCAAAAGCATCACCTAACCAAAAGCCATACGCTTTAGATAAGTCGTTGGCGATATCTGAAAATGTAGCAGTACCCTTATCTGCTGCGACAACAAGATAACTATCATCGCCATCAAAACACACTACATCTATCGGTTTTACAATACCTTCAGCGGTATTATTATCGGTTAAGTCTAATAATCCGGAGATAAATATTTTATAACAGGCAATGGCTTCATTGGTAATATCCTCTCGGGTACCATTAACGGGTAGGCACTTAGGTACAAAACCACCTTTCGCGCCTTGTGGTACTATCACTACATTTTTAACTTGTTGCGTTTTCACCAAACCAAGGATTTCAGTTCTAAAATCTTCACTACGATCAGACCAACGTAAGCCGCCACGAGAGACTAAGCCAAAGCGCAAATGAACACCTTCTACTTTGGGTGCATAAACAAACGTTTCTACGTAAGGTCTTGGTTGAGGTGCATCTTTAATTTCACCACTGCGAATTTTAAATGAACAGTAACCCTTTATTTTATTTGTTGGTGAAAACTGGTAAAAGTTTGTTCTGACCGTCGCTGAAATTGCGGCAATAAAATTACGAAGAATACGGTCATGGTCAATTTTTTCAACCTTGTTTAGACTTTGTGATAGGCGATCTTTTATGTCATTAGCAAGCGTATTTCGCTGCTCTATTGAATTGCTATTTAAAGCGAAACGCGCTTCAAAAAGACGGATTAAATAATTAACAATGTCAGGATGGTTAATTAACGCTTGTTGAAAGTACTCTTCACTATAACCTAAGCCAAGTTGTCGTAAATATTTACCATATGAGCGAATAATAACAATTTGTCTAATATTTATATTTGCGGATAAAAGTAACTTGTTATAGCCATCATTTTCAATATCTCCCGCCCAAACTTGTGACAATGCTTCTTCAATATTTGTTTTAAAATCGACAATGTCAACATGACTATTGGCAGAGTATTCAAGCGTATAGCTATAAATATTATTGACCGAGCTATTTAGATTGTTAGCTTGAACTTTAAAACTAAATTCATCTAAAGGTTTAAAATCAAAATGTTCTAAAATTGGGATTGAATCACTCAAGGTAATACTTTGATCAAAAGTAAAAACATTAAGCTTTAACCTATTTTCATCATTTTTATTTAGTCGATAAATTTGAAACTGGTATTGGTTGCCTTGGTTAAGTTTTTCTAAGCAATCTATAGCTTCTATTGCTTCATTTACTGAAAATTGCTCTTGATAACTTTTTGAAAAAGCATTGTTATATTTTTTATCAATATCTGTACTTTTCTCTAAAGGCCAATATTGGTTAATCAACGTCGTTAAATTTTCATTCCAACTTTGAGTTTTCACTTCTATTTTAGAAATAAGCTCTAATATTGCTATTGAGCTAGTTGAGCATTTATCTTTTTCAACAATAAAATGCCACTGTGCTAGATAATCATCATTTAGCATTGAATGACGAGATAATATTTTACCGTTAAAAGTAGAAACTAATTCATTTTCAATGTCATCACGTAAGTCTGTGCAAAAAGCTTCTTTCGATACAAACACCAATACAGAAACTTGTTGATTAAATTCGTTTTCTCTAATAAATATGCCTGACTTGCTCTTCGCATTGAGGTTGTAAATTCCTTTTGCTAACACTAAAAGTTGATCAACACTACTTTCGTATAATTCTCTTTTAGGTAAAGATGCTAGAATATTAGTGAATTTACGGTAATTATGGCTATCAACTTTCAATGATAATCGCTGTAAAACTTCGTCTAGTTTAAATTTTAAATAGGGGATTTTATTCGGACTTAATTTATTTGCAACTTGTGTAAATAAACCAATAAATCGATGAACAGCAATAACGTTTCCTTGGGCAGAAAATTCTTTGACGTTGATTTGATCATAATAGTCATGTCGATGAATTGTAGATTTTAAATTAGATTTTGAAACTAATAAGGGTGAATCATCAGTAATAAATGTGGTTAGCTCTTGATTAATAATTTTTAATTCGCTATAGCCCAATGTGAGCTGACGGTCACTTTTATTTAATATACCTAAGCTTCTTTTATCTGGTCTATTTCCACTTGTCTCATCGATTGGAAAAATGTAATGCCCTAAAAAAACAAAGTTATCTTGGCCAAGCCATTGCATAAAACTATTAAGAACATCGTTTTTATTTATTTGGTTATTGGCACACATCACTAACTCAATTTGACTTAGCATGCCTAACCAATCACTAGTCACCGCAGAAATATCAGATAACAGTTGTTGAATTTTATCGACAAGTGATGCTTTAGCGCTATTATTAAGCTGATCCATTAATTCAATATACAGAATTGATTCATTATAGGCTTGTACATTACTCTGGATATGAGTTGTGGAAGATAAGGCTTGGCTACTTACTATATTTTCTATTACGGGGTGAAGAAAGACACTTGTTTTATAGCCAAGCGAATCAATCAATTCAAAGATAGAGTCAACAAGAAATGCTTTATCCTTGGTGATAATGTGTAAGACAGTACCATGCCCTGAAATTCCCTGTTGTGATAAACTATCAATGATAACTTTGTCGGTATTGCCTTCATGATTAGAAAAATTTTTCCACATAGGTAATGCTATTTGGTAACGCTGTGGCAATGTTAAAGCCTGAATATCGTTATTTAACGAACAGTCAAATAATTGTTGAGAAAACAGGACGAAATCTTGGCTGTCTGCTTCATTGTAATTTGCATTAATGTATTGAGTTAGTTTTGAATCGGTAGTCGAAATCACGATAAATTACCTTAGTTTAATTAAATAAGGCTTACAGGAATAGGGCCTTATTGTGCTGTTTTCATTGCTATTGCAAATATAATTAAACTCTAGCTAGCCGCGCTTTTTCTAGCAAATTCATTTGTTTTTATAAGGTATAACCTTACGTTGTACTTTCAGCGACACACATATATATACGCTGTAGGAACATTACACAATTCAAACACCACATAACCCTAGGTTATATAACACACAAGATTAACTAATATCGTTATTTGCAAGGCTACTTTATCTTAAAGGTATTCAATGAATATAGACCTTAATGTCATAACGACATTTTTCCTGTAATCAAATAAAATAAGATACCTATAATGAGCAGAAAACAAGAAATAATTAACAGTGCTATCAGAGCAAACATAATTGATGAAAATCTAATAGCTATAGGGGTCATGGATTTAAATGGGCTAGAAAAAACCGTTAATGATGCTTATGCTGCATTTCCTCAAAATTTTTTCCATACCTTCGCAGTAAAAGCCAACGCTTTAGTTAACGTATTAAAGCCGCTGCGTGAATATGGCATGGGAGCTGAAGTTGCGAGCCCTGGTGAATTAATGATTGCCCGTGCAGCAGGTTTTAGTACTAAAGATATAATCTTTGATTCTCCTGCTAAAACCATGGTTGATCTGCATACCTGTATTAAGCATAACATTTCACTTAATATTGATAACTTGCAAGAGCTAGAACGCATTGATCACCTAATAAAAGAATTTCCAAAAACTCAATCAGTGATTGGTTTTCGTGTTAACCCTCAAATTGGTAGTGGTCAAATAGCCTCCACCAGTACAGCAACGGCAACCTCTAAATTCGGTTTTGCTTTGACTGACGGTAATAATCGTCAACAACTCATTAATATCTATAAAGAACGTCCGTGGTTAAATAGTATTCATACTCACACTGGATCACAAGGTTGTGAATTAGAACTTATGGCAGGTGGTGTTAAGGTTATTACTGATTTAGCAGAAGAAATTAATGCATTGGTTGGCCATCAACAAGTCGTTCGCTTAGATATAGGCGGGGGTTTACCGGTAAACTTTGCTTCAGATGAAGTAACGCCAAGCTTTCAAGAGTACGCTGATATTTTAAAAGCGACAGTGCCATTAATTTTTACGGATAAATACCAAGTAAAAACAGAATTTGGTCGCGCTATCGTAGCCAAAAACGGGGTGATTATTACTCGGGTTGAATACACCAAAAATTCGGGTGATCGTCATATAGCAATCACCCATGCGGGCGCTCAAATACTCACCAGAACGGTTTTTTTGCCTAAGTCATGGCCTCTTCGAGTCACAGGTTATTTGCCAACTGGCGAGGAGCGAACAGCTAATAATACTGAGTTAGTTGCTACCGATGTTGCGGGACCTTGCTGCTTTGCTGGTGATTTGATCTGCGTCAATCAAGCATTACCTAAATTAGTTGCAAATGATTATGTGATGGTTCACGACACTGGCGGGTATTATTTTAGTAATCACTTTGATTACAATAGCTTACCAAGAATTGGCGTTTATAGTGTTTATGGGAAGGACGATGCGTTACAAATAGAATGTATTCGCCAAGCTGACACTATAGAAGATGTATTAAACAAAATGTAAAAATAAGCATTGAGTATTAAGTCATGAATATCGAAATAGATTTAATTGAAACATTAGTGATAGCACTATTGATCCTTTTTACAGGATACTTTTTCAATAGTAAAATAGCCTTCTTAAAAAATAATAATATCCCTGAACCTGTGGTTGGTGGTATAGCTTTTTCACTGTTTGCCGCTTTAGTTCACAGTATGTTCGATATTAATTTTCAGTTTGATATGAGTTTTAAAAATCCATTGATGACGATGTTTTTTACCACCGTAGGTTTAGGTGCTAGCTATTCTTTATTACTTAAAGGTGGCCCTAAAGTTGTGCTTTTTTTAGGTGTAGCTACCATGTACTTACTAGTACAAAATGCTTTAGGGATTTCTTTGGCGATGGCCACTGGCATGGATCCATTAATGGGGCTTATTGGTGGCTCAGTCGCATTATCAGGTGGGCATGGTAACGGCGCAACGTATGCTGATTTATTTATTGCCGAATATAATATGCCGTCAAGTGTCTTTGAATTAGCCATGGCTGCCGCGACCTTAGGGTTAGTGCTAGGTGGCTTAGTCGGTGGACCAGTAAGCAAACGATTAATTAAGCGTTATGACTTAAAGGCTGACGAATACCATGAAGAACTTGACGATACTATTACCTTTAACCCAGAAGATCATGACTTAGTAACGCCCAAAAAAATGTTGGAAACTCTGTTTGTTATTTTATTATGCATTGTAATAGGCCACTTTTTCTATCTGCATTTAAAGTCACTAGATGTCGTATTACCTGCTTTTTTAATGCCTTTATTGTTCGGCGTTTTAGCCACTAACTTATGTGACTGGTCTAAGCGATATTCTATTAGCAGAGCTTGTATAGATTTATGGGGCACTATGTCGCTTTCTATTTTTCTTGCTATGGCACTAATGTCGTTAAAGGTGTGGGAGTTGGCAAATTTAGCGGGGCCAATGGTTATTATTATATTTATTCAAACAGCTATGTTAATGATATTTGCTTACTTTATTACCTTTAGGGTCATGGGTAAAAATTATAATGCTGCAATTATCGCTGGTGGCCATTGTGGTTTCGGTTTAGGAGCAACGCCGACAGCGGTTGCTAATATGGAATCACTAGTAGCACGTCATGGTCCTTCTCCACAAGCGTTTTTAGTTGTTCCCTTAGTGGGCGCGTTTTTCATCGATATTACTAATGCCTTGGTAATACAACTCTATTTGAGTTTACCCTTTATTGGGAATTAATTACCAAGCGATGCCCATAAATCAAAAAATGGTTAACTGATAAAGTTAACCATTTTTGACTGACACCATTAACTTTGTAACCATAATAATTAAAAGAGCGAATAAATTTCTTTCGTTACACTAAGCTATAACCTAAAGTTATAGGTAAAGCTCAAATACAAAAGAGTTAACCACATAACTTACTGCTATGTTAATCATAAGGCTTTTATAGGGATAACCATATGCGCTTAAGACATATTGAAATTTTTCATGCTATTTATACTACTGGCTCAATTACTAATGCAGCTAAAATATTGCATGTTTCACAACCCTCAGTGAGCAAGGTCTTATCACATGCTGAAATGCAATTAGGCTTTAATTTATTTGAACGGGTGAAGGGGCGTTTAATACCAACAGATGAAGCTAAAATGTTATTTGGTGAAGTAGATAAAATTTATCAGCAAATGCGCTCAATTAAAAATACCGCTGAAAATATTAAAAAGTCTGAATATGGTCATATAAACATAGGGCTTACGCCAGCATTAGGTTTTGATGCCATTCCAAATGCTATTGCAAAATACCATCAAAAATATCAAAAAGTTAATTTCAATGTACAAACGATGCATAACGATGGGGTAATGCAAGCGTTATTAGAGCACAAATGTGATTTAGCTATCTTGTTTTCACCCAACGCAATGTCTGGTGTGACATCTATTGAGTTTGCCCAATCTGAGCTAGTCATTGTCTACCCAAAGGAAATTTTTCCTCATTGCCCAGATAAACTCACATTAAGTCAACTACAAGATTTTGAGTATATAGATATTAGTGAAAGTGGCCCGTTAGGTGATTTGCTATGGACACGTATGATGAAAGATAATGTAAAACTTGAATCGCTAATAAAGGTTCAAACCTACTTTGTTGCTGCAAGGTTAGTGGCTCAAGGCGCAGGCATTTGCATCGTGGATAAATTTACTGCACAGGGAAATTTGTCTGACAATATTGCAATGGCGTCTTTTGATCCACCTTTAAATTTCAGTGTTAATGCCTTGCATTTAGAAAACCGAAATTTATCTAAAGTTACTGAAGAATTTATTCCGTTTTTGCATAATGAAATATCGAAAAATAAAAAACTCATTAAAGAGTAGCGGATCTTTAATGAGTTTTTAAATGTAATGGTTAATATTTCAAAACTATAGTTTTGTTGGTGTGATTATTTAAACCAATATAAGCAGGTTGCCGGCTTTTAATACTAAAGAAATTAATTTTAGGGTTTGAGCTAAAAGCACTTTGCCACTCTATTAATGCAAAATCATCAATATCGACTTGTCCTTTGTTACCGTTGAGTAATTCAAATTCAACCAGTACCCGATAGCTTTTATAGCCAATTCTTGGTGAATTAAAATCTACTTCCATATTTTGCCATTCACCGTTACCTGTAATTTCAACAGAATTAATTAAATGCTTTTTACTGTTTTTGAACGCATCAAATAGTTTTTGTCGTTTTTTTCTTCCTTGCCAATAATAATTAACTTTGACGGTATTAGTGGTTTTAAATTTAGCTTTAATGGTCATTTGGCTACTTGGCGTGTATACACGTTTGAAGCTTTGCATACCAAACGTAGCGGTTTGTTCATTCTGTAATGACAAAGCAAGGCTTTTATGACCACTTGCTCCATATAGATTCAATGATGTCAATTGACGGTCATATAACCAACCACGTTCAGGACCGTCAAAATAATCAAAACTTTCAAAATCACTGCCATTAATTAAATTTGTTCCTAAACGATATTTTAATTGAGTTTCAGGCAATAATATTTGGCGTAATTGTGCCTGCCATGGTGTGTTATACAAGCTGATTATTTTTTCATCCTTGTTTATTGATAACGCAACTTGCTCAGTTTTATTCCTTGGTGCTTTATTTTCAACGGTAATAATCCCATGACCACCTGATTGGCTAATATAAGTATTTCGAGTTTTAGATAGTTCAGTTAATCGCTTCATCACGGTATATCGGTTCATACCTGTTGCAGGCGTTGGCTTATAACCTTTCACATATAAAGGTACAATTTCAGCACGATGGAACTTACCCTGATCTAACCACACATAAAGTATAAAGCTGTGTTGAGTTGCACTGAAGTTTTGGTCAAAAATAAAATTACCCATAGAATAAGCGATTAATTTACCGTCATATAGTTCTAGTCCTTGGGTAACATGAGGATGGTGAGCAATAGCAAGCGCTGCGCCGTTATCTAAAGCAGTCTTTAACCTTTGCTCAGTAACACCTGTAGGGTTATTGGCATATTCTTGACTGCCATGATATTGCACTATGGTTGTTCTATTTTGATTTACTTCTTGTTTAACCGAATGAGCAATATTATCCATAGAGCCAAACGCTGCACCGCCATGTTGATGATTTGCCGTTTGTGATGGTTCTTTACTGCCTTCCCAACCTACATAGGCTAGCATTGAAAAGTCAGTATTATTTATTGTTTCTTGGTGTGCTTTTAGGGCGTCTTTTTCACTAAAACCAGCACCTGAAAAATCAAGAGTGCTATTTTCTAAAAAAGCAATAGTCGATTTAAGTCCTGAATCCATATAATCGTAAGTATGATTATTTCCCAATGAAACATAATCAATACCTGCCCATGATAATGCATCGAGTATTTCGGGTTGAGAATAAAAAGTAACCGATTTAGGTGCACGCTCGCCAGGTAATGAACTAGCTATTTGAGTTTCTAAATTGACCGCAGCGTAGTCAGCTATGCTCATATAGGGCTTTATATATTTAACAATAGCTTTACTATCCGGCAGTTTACTTTCTAGATTTAGTAGCACCTCGTCGCCAAAATAGGGTTTATAAAAACGACGTCCCATCATGCTATCACCACCAAAAGCGAGCATTACCCGAGAGTCTTTTTTCGCAACGAGCGTTATATCAGTTATTTCTCCATAGTCTTGATTATTTGTGTTTAGTTCGAAATGACTAAACGTTTGAACGCTGTTGAAATAGTTTTTTTTAGTAAGATTAATTTGATATAAATCATTAACCTGTACCTCAATATTAAATCGCCCCGTTTTATCAGAGAGCACCTGCTGCTCACCAACTTTAACGTGAACCCTTGCTATCGGATTATTATTTTCAGCTAAAATTCGACCCTTTATTGTAAATATTTCACTAGCATTAACATTTACAACGAAGCAGCAATGAAGAAACCAGAGAGCTACTAACACGATACGAGACATATACTTTCCAAATAGGGAATAAATTTAATATTAGTATATAGGGATCAGCTTAACATTCTCATTCAATTTGTTCGAAAGTATATAACCTCAGTGTATGTATTAACGCCCTTAATAATATTAACTGGCGCGGGAAAAAGGCATAGGGCTAATTATCAATGTTCGAAACAACATGAAAAAAGTAGACTTTCTCTTTGGGATAAAGCGATGTTCCACAAGCGATTTATGATTGAAACCATCAATGACCATCTAAAAATATTGCGTATATTAAACATTCTAGACACCGCAGTATCAATGGTTGTATGATAAATATGCTGTCAGAATTAATTGCGTATTGTTTGCAGAAAAACAAACCCACATTAAATATGATAGCGCGGGAGGTTAAGCTGATACAAAGTACAGGATTAGTCGTCGCTTAACCCTATCTTATGTTCCTTAATCAAACTCAGCTCATAAGGTCTAAAGCGCAAGGTGATTTAAATAAATATCTGATTAAATTTTTCTTTAGCTAACGCCACTTTCTTTACTTCTCTTGGCGATTTTTTTGTCACTAAAGACAAGTTAAATTGGTAAGTTAACGTACTTGGTTGAATAATTCTGATTTCACCTTGATTAAGCTCCTTCTGAATATAACTTCTTGGCATATAACCTAAATAACGACCGGATAAAATCATCGATTTTCGCGTATCAAATTGATAAGCTTTTGCTGCTAAATTAAGCTTTTTTAGTTGTTCTCGACCGAAAGAGTCAATATCAATCCCTGGATGAACGGCCGGGACTTCTGCTAACATTGCTGCGGTTATTTCACTATCAACTATATTATAGAATTGATGCGTTTTGCCACAACACAAATACACTGGCTCTTGAAACAGTGATGAATAACCCAGGACATCAATTTCTTGATATTGTGGGAAAAGACCCACATGGGCTTTATCATTTAAGAGCTGTTTTTCAATATTAGATATCGAGTCACCATCAAGTACAAGGTGTAAATCCGGGGCACTGTCGTGTATTAACGCGATCACCTGAGCAAGCTTTCGTTCGGTGGTATTATCTAACTTATCGGCGCACAGAATAACCAGCTCGCCACTAAGCTCTTTCCCTAACGTACCAACCAACAAAGAAAAATCATTGAGTGAATCAAATAAATCGATCACGCCTCGATACACCGCTTGTCCATCTTCAGTTAATGAAAAACCGCCTCGCCCCCGTAAACATAACTTAAGTTTCATGCGTGTTTCAAGATTTGACATATGCACGCTAATAGTCGATCGGGTTACCCCTAAGGCTTTTTCTGCCGCTGAAAAGCCGCCATGCTCGACCACTGAAATAAAAATACGTAATAAGCGTAAATCATATTCAGTAATAGGTTTGGGAATAATTGAAAATCCACTCAATGTTTTACCACCATAAAACTAAAGGTTTAATGTTTAGTATTTAACCCGAGTTAACTTTACTATTCAATAGCATTATTCATTTTTTGCATTGGAGAAAATCATGCAAGGCATCCAAGACCCTAAATTAATTAAGCACTTTTCCTATATCAATGGTAGTTGGCACAGCAGCGAAACTGAGTTTGACGTCACTAATCCTGCTACGGGTGATGTTATTGCCAAGGTCAGTAATGCGGGCATTGCTGAAACCGAACTCGCGGTCAAATCAGCAAAAGCAGCATTAGCTATGTGGTCAGAAAAATCAGCGAATGAACGTGCTCACTTATTGCGAAACTGGTTTAATTTAATGATGCAACACCAAGATGATTTAGGGCGAATTTTAACCCTTGAGCAAGGAAAACCCCTTGCTGAAGCGAAAGGCGAAATTGCATATGGCGCGGCATTTATTGAATGGTTTGCTGAAGAAGGTAAGCGAGTTTACGGAGACACCATTCCTGGGCCATCAGCAGATAAGCGCATTATTGTTATTAAGCAGCCCGTTGGCGTTGTTGCTTCTATTACCCCTTGGAACTTTCCGAATGCGATGATTGCTCGAAAGGCAGCGGCAGCACTTGCTGCAGGTTGTACTTTTGTTGTGCGTCCGGCCGCCCAAACACCATTGTCAGCCTTAGCTATGGCTGAGCTCGCTGAGCGTGCTGGTATTCCAGCGGGAGTATTTAATGTGGTTACCGGTGATGATGCACACGGTATGGGTGAGGTATTAACCCAACATCCAGATGTCGCTAAGTTCACGTTTACAGGCTCTACGGCTGTGGGGAAATTATTAATAGCGCAGTGTGCCAGTACAGTGAAAAAAGTGTCGATGGAGTTAGGGGGCAATGCGCCTTTTATTGTTTTTGATGATGCTGATATCGATGCCGCCGTACAAGGCGCTGTCGCCTCTAAATATCGTAATGCAGGGCAAACGTGTGTTTGTACCAATCGCATTTTTGTTCAGCAAGGGGTAATTAAAGAATTTACTGAAAAATTGACGGCTAGTGTTGCTGCGCTCAATATTGGTAATGGCTTAACTGATGGCATAAATATTGGGCCTATGATCTCAAAGTCTGCCGCAGATGGTGTCAATAAACTGGTGACAGAGTCGGTTGCTGCAGGAGCGAAAATAATCTTAGGTGGCAATATTGATCAAGCAGGTGAGAACTTTTACCAGCCAACCATAATGACCAATGTGACCAATGATATGCCAATCGCAGCAAATGAAATATTTGGTCCAGTATCTCCCATTATTTGCTTTACCTATGAAGCCGAGGTAATCGCGATGGCAAATGATAGTCCTTATGGCTTGGCATCTTACTTTTATGCTCGTGATATTGGCCGTATTTGGCGAGTCGCAGAAGGGCTTGAATATGGCATGGTAGGAATTAATGAAGGCATTATTTCAAATGCCGCGGCGCCTTTTGGCGGAATGAAACAGTCAGGAAATGGTCGTGAAGGGTCGAAATACGGTTTAGATGACTACTTAGAAATTAAATATCTCTGCATGGGGGGATTAGATAAGTAATAGCTAACCACGTTATTTGCGCTTTAAATCGACTTAATTGTCAGGAGTGCAGTAAAAAAATCATTATTTATTAATGCAAAAGAAAAATAAATTAGGCGTAACATTATGAACAATGCAGAATTACAAGCAAGAAAAGTAAAAGCCATCGCCCGTGGTCAAGGTAACACGTATCCAGTTTATGTAGAGCATGCGCTAAACTCAGAAATATGGGATGTGGAAGGTAAAAGATACATTGATTTTGGTACAGGTATTGCTGTGTGTAATACCGGCCATAGTCATCCTAAGGTAGTAGCGGCAGTGAAAGCGCAGCTTGATAAATTTAGCCATACTTGTGTCATGGTCAACCCTTATGAAGTGGCGGTTGAGCTGGCAGAAAAATTAATAGCGATTGCGCCGGGGAATTCAGAAAAAAAAGCAATTTTTGTTTCAACAGGCGCTGAAGCCGTTGAGAATTGTGTGAAAATAGCGCGTGCTCATACCGGGCGTCGTGGTGTTATTGCCTTTAATGGTGGCTTTCATGGCAGAACAAACTTAACCATGGCCTTAACAGGGAAAATCACCCCCTATAAAAACTTATTTGGCCCTTTCCCTGGCGATATTTTTCATGCGCCGTTCCCCATTAATTGTCATGGCATTAGTGTAGAAGAATCCCTCAAGACATTGAAAAATTTATTTAAAGTAGATATTGCCCCTACAGATGTAGCCGCGATAATTGTTGAACCTATTCAGGGAGAAGGAGGCTTCTATCAGGCGCCTGCAGAATTTTTACAAGCGTTACGTAAAATGTGCGATGAGCATGGAATTGTTTTAATTGCCGATGAAATTCAAACAGGTTTTGGTCGTACCGGTAAAATGTTCAACTTTGAATATTCAGAGGTTGAAGCTGACTTAATGACCATGGCTAAAGGCATTGCCGGTGGCTTTCCTATTGCAGCAGTAGTGGGTAAAAGTCATATTATGGATGCGCCATTACCTGGTGGTTTAGGTGGCACCTATGGGGGTTCTCCTGTTGCATGTGCTGCGGCGTTAGCAGTGCTTGAGGTGATTGAAGAGGAAAATCTGATCGAGCGTTCAAATCAAATAGGATCAATATTTAACGAACGCTTAAGCCTGTTAAAAAAGCAGTATCCACTGCTTATTTTAGAGGTTAGGAATCAAGGGGCAATGATTGCTATGGAGCTTATGATTGATGGTGATGCTGAGCAACCTAATACACAATTAACGCAAGCAATAATTGCTAACGCGGCCAAATACGGTTTAGTGTTATTAGCCTGTGGATTTTACGGCAATGTTATTCGTTTTTTACCTGCCTTAACCATCAGTGATGAATTGGCAACAGAAGGATTAAATGACTTTACGCGCTTGTTTACTGAGCTAGTTTAGTGAACTGGTTTTCTGAGTGCGTTTAGCGAATTATTGAGTTGGAATTTATCGCACATTGCAAAAAAAATGCTTGTGGTTCAAAATGCTAGCTAATAACACGCTTTCAAACGGACTGTGATCTTCCCCCGCTTTAACGGACACCAAAATCTAACTAAAGATGAGGTGTTCTATGCCCCAGTACAATAATCTAAGATGAACTTGGCAGTATTCAAATGAGTTCAAAATTAACGCGGCTCAACTCAGTTTTACTGTTGGCGTTACCATAAAATCCGTTGCTGAAAAACTCGACATACACCCATTTATGTTGTCACAATGGAGAAAAGAGTATCGTGAAGAGATCATTGTGGTGGATAAATATAAAAAGTAGTGGGTCAAAAAAAACCAAAAAAGTGGCAACAGTTTCTTGCAGAGGAACATCAAGCCGATATAGATTCATCGAAAAAATCAGAACGACATAAAAGTTGTAAAGTTACTGGCTTTTTTTGATGTATTTAAAAGTGGCGATTACGATTGGTGTGAACGTCAACTGTGTTCCTGTGCGATAGGAGATATGGAGCTTAAATCAAAAATCTAACACATATTCACAGAAATAAAAGACGCTATGGTAGTCCTCACATATTTAAGACCTTACAAAAGCAAGGATACAACATCGGTAAGAAACGTGTTGAACGGTTGTATCGTGCGCTTGGGCTGATTGCTAGATTGATGTGACTTCTGTGCCGCGTATTTGTTGCTACCATTTGCTTAACGCCACATCGACCAATGATTTCATCAACAGGCTAAATTCAGGTTTACTCAGCTGATTGTGAAACGGTTTATATTGAACATCAGTTTCCGTCAACGTCACAAAATATCGGTGTAAATCTGTCACGGTGCTTACCGATTTATCACCTAGTGCCGTTATTAACGACATGACTAATTCGAAGGGTTTTATTATGCGTTTACGGCTACAAAAACGGCTTGTTTTACCTATTTCGTTAATATTAAAATCGTTAAGCACTTTCGTTATTTTGTTTAACTCAGTATTATGTTTATTCATGCTCTGCTTTTGGGATAGATAGTGGTTTGGCGATTACTATCAGATCAAATTCAGAGCATGAATTCAATTGTTTTATTCCTTAAGATCCAACCTATGAATAGCTATTAGTTAACGTCAACACTGCGCACAAAGTTAGCATTAATAATTTTATTATGAACGACCGCTGTGGTGGCTTAGTTATCACTCAGACTTAACGAAGGATTGGCAAAAAATTATCAGCAAGGTACAGATGTTCTTATCTGTATCAAACGTCTGCTATCAGCTCTAGATCAAAACATACAAAACTTTTCAGTATAAATTCTAAAATGCTAAGGTTGGCTTTGTGGCAAAAGTGAGCGTTAGGTGATTATACCTTCCCAATGTCGACCATCTATTCCCTAGCAACTTATTCTATCGGATTCACTAATTGCTTTAGGCACTAACGTTAATCGTCCGTTGTATTGATGCTAGACTAACACTGACATCTTTTTCAATCTCTCGAGATGTTAAGCCCTCACCATGTAACTTCATTATCTGTAAATGAATAACCTCGGTAATAACATTAGGAAGGCCAAAAGCAGCGGCATAACCATTTTTACGTTCTTTCTTTTTAGCGATGAAAGGTTTATTTATTGGTAGTATTGCTTTTCTTTTCTTATGGTCTACTGGAGTCGTTGGTATAATTTCTTCGACTATTGGTGCTGTTTTCTTATGTTCAATCAATAGCGGTATCGCTTTACTCAGTGCTTTTTCTACAGCACGAGTAATTATACCTTCGAGTTCATCAGGTGTTAAATTAATAGAGTTTTTTTTTGATGATTTCGCTGCGACACCTTGTGACTTTTTAGCTATTATTTTCTGCGACACCTTAGATAACGGACCGAAAACACGTATTAATTCAGTAGTGTCAATTTGTGGTTTACCTAATGTATCTCTTGCCATTGTTAGCTTGCCGTCAGCTATGTATCGCTGAATTGTTCTTCGTGACTTATTTACTAGTAATGCGCTATCAGTAATATTTTGAATAGCCATACAACACCTTTTTATTGTTATTACACTGCGACATATTAGAGGGTTTTATGAGAGGATAGTCAATAATGAACAAAATAAAATTAATACTATTTTTTGGATTCGTGCTACGAATCAATCACACTATATTACTTTAAAATACTATTTATACTTCTAGATACCCAACACCCGTTTTCGTCAACAATTATAGTTTTAAAGTAGCAAACTGAAGCGTAATTGGGAGGCACTGATTATAGATATTTCACATCAATTGAATTAGATGAAAGCTAGCGATGGAACGCCTTGAAAAAGCAGAAATATTATTGGTAGCTATAGAAAAATAAAACCACAAATACGAACGGTATAAACTTTTAATTCAGTGGTTTAAGGGACACGTCAAAAAGATGTGATAGGCATGTTTTACATGTTCGATAGCCCCCTGTGTCACCCATTAGAAAACTCTTGTCAAGGGCAAAGCAATATTCCTTGATCTTTTAATCAATTATTTTAGCCCGTAGGCTTTATCAATTTGTTTGCTGTTATGCACCTAAAAATCTCTTAGTGTAGTGTCAATTAATATGCACCAGTCACCCATATGAATTAAGGCCTTTGTCGTTAGTTATTAAATAGATAACGACAGCCCTTGGCAGTTTTTGCCTCAGAAATCATTTAGTGCCGTACTTTGTCCATGCCGTTAATGATGTTAGCTTGTTAGCTAATCACTTTGACAGAATACTGGTTTACACCTTCGGCGTATCCAGACATTAAGGGCTCAAAGCACAGGCATATCAACCTCGAACAAAAAGTTTTAAAAGGGTCAAGAGGATGTTTAATCAGAATTATGGTTGTACCAACACAGGATAAAAACTCAACCTCTTGATTTGAAGCTAAAGATTATGTCATCATTTTGAATATCCAAATGCTTTATTAACATCAAACTCAACTTGATCTCTCATTACGTAATAGCAGGCTCTCGCTAATTTATGAGCAACTGTCTTTCTTGCAATGACGATAGATTTTTTAGCCAGTTTACGTTGATAGTATCGCTTAACAGTATCGTTAAAACGGATCGCAAAATGAGCAGCCTCTATAAAAGCCCAAGCTAAATATTTATTGCCATTTTTTGTATTTGTTTTACTTTTCTTTTTACCGTTACTGTATCTGCCGATAGCGGAATGGAAAAATTCCAGTTAGAAATTAAAACTCGTCTAACTAGCCTTGAATATATTAGACATTAAAATACTTTATAAAACTTCTTAGTATTGTTTCGGAATATTTTACTTAACCCTTATGATAGGTTTTTATTTATGAAAATCTATCATATTAAGGTTTACTTATGAGCGGAAAATATTCATCAAAACAATTTATGAAAGTAGTTTCAAATGTATTTTTAAATAAATATTTTGAACACGAAAATATTGATTTAGATGTAGACTCTGATCCTCTTCGCGAGCATGACACCGACCTTTTAATTAACGCTATTCTATTGTTAAAAGATATAGCTCGTAGCAATATTGAATCAGACTTTCAGCAAATTCATTCTTTAGCCACGAGAGCGGGAATTAAAGCTTTAACCGCTGTGGCGAAAAAGCATGACAATATTGATTTTAATGAAAAAATACGATCAATCAATGGAATACATAACCAAGCAATGTGGGCTTTTATAAATAATCGTGAATATTGGCAAGATGCATCCATATTATTTGAAGCAAGTAGTATTCAATCATCCACATCCCCAAAGGATGAGCCATTAACTATTATTATTAAATTAACTCAATTACCTGGTGATGAGTTGATGTATTTCGATTTAGACCTGATAAAAAGTAAATCTGAAGGGAAAAGCTCTGTTCCTAATACGTGTAAGGTTGAACAGCGAAAAGAGAACACATTAAAAACATATAGAGCCATTCAGAAAGCCGCTATTAACCTTAAAAAACAACACCCGAGTAAATCCAAATCATGGATTGCACAAAGCATAGCTAAGATGCCAGTAGCACAAGGGAAAAGTTCAGAAACAATTAGAAAAAACATTAATATTTAAATAATGTTGGGCGGAACCTTTCCGCCCAACATATCAATGTAGCTACTTGATCTATAACACATTTTAATCCCTCGCATAAAAACACACTAACACATCAAATACAAAAACTCTTAATAATCAGTTATTTACAGAATTGTTGGTGTTGTTTTTTAGGTTTTTATCGCCCAAATCGCCCATCTAACCTTGTCTCTTTCCCATAAACGATTAAGAGAATTTAACATGGCTTATAAAGTAAATCGCCTACCAGCGGTTAAAGATAAAACAGGTTTATCAAGAAGTAGTATTTATTTACGCATGAGTAAAGGGGAATTTCCCCAAAGCATATCTTTAGGTGATAGAGCAGTTGGTTGGCTTGAAGCCGATATAGAGAAATGGCTGGAAGATAAAATAGCGGCAAGTAGAAAGGCAGGGGGCAACCATGAATAAAGATAAGTTGTTTTTACTTGAAATTTTATTATATATACGATGCGTGCAGTTATCACTTTATATTTCATTTCTTATCCTTTGGGGGATTTATGGCTAAGCGATATAACCCCAATAAGTGCAAAATCAACCGAAATTACTCTATTAGCGAAATAGCTTTATTGTATGACGTGCATAAAAATACGGTTAAAACTTGGCTAAGAAGAGGGCTTAAACGAATTGATAATCAACGACCATACATAATTTTAGGTCGCGACTTAAAACAGTTCATTAAAGATCTTAGAGGCATTAATAAGCGCCCTTGTGAGTTAGGTGAAATTTATTGTATGAGGTGCAGAACACCAAGAAAACCAGAGCAAGGAACAACAACTTTTGATACCGAAACAACAAGGTATGGACGCATAAAAGCAAGTTGTAATGTGTGTAATTCAGCAATGAATAGATACTTTAGATTATCTGATTTAGAAGTATTACAGCGACATTTTGCGGTGATCTTACCGTTGCAACAAAAACGAATAGGTTAGTTGTTTAATAGCCCCGTAAACAGTTCTTTAAATAGTTAAGGTATCAGCATGACAAATCACAATATAAATAATGAAAGAATTAAGCGTAAATATTTTACTTTTATGAAAGAGGCAAAGCGGCATAGTGAGGCATCAATAGACTGTATTGCTAAAGCTATAAGTCGCTTTGAAACATACCT
>Ga0256371_100035_pt1 | contig 25900 bp, 23 predicted proteins | sample SI3MviralmetaG_FD_190079 | JGI IMG/M metagenome (GOLD analysis project Ga0256371, IMG submission 190079) | Sea-ice brine viral communities from Beaufort Sea near Barrow, Alaska, United States - SI3M | ecosystem: Environmental > Aquatic > Marine > Coastal > Brine | place: USA: Alaska | collected...
TTTTCTTGTCAAGCTTTTTTACAATTCTTTCTGAATTTATTTTTAACCGATACTGCCGATAAAACCAATTCAAACTGCGCTAAAACTTGCTCTTCTAGTTAATGTCCGAACGTTTGTTTGGATGTCGCTACTGAAGAGAAACCGCATGATAGAGATATATAAAATATCTTCAAGTCTTTTTGTTAAAAAGATCAAAATAGTTTGTTCGCAGTGGTTAACATGCTTTTAATCTAATCATATCGAGTGAAATACGAACAATTAGACACAAATATACCGTTCTGTTGATAGAGTACTAGCAAATCTGTTGTAAAACCGTCATATTACACGCGCCTTTTACATAACATTAACAACAATAAGAGAAGGGAAGGTTATGGTATCCGTTAAAGCGCCACTTTTACTCGTGGCTTCAGCCATCTTGGCTATTATTGGCTTTTTTGTCGCTGGTTTAATACTTGGAGAAGGATCAACAAGTATTGAGAAGTCGATGTTTGCAGTTGGAGTCATTTTAAATGCTGTTTTAATTTTTATATTAAGCGGTATGACAAAATCTAATGCTTCTGCAGCATCAAGGACAGTGACTAGCTCAAGTATTCCGAATGATGATGATGAATCTGATGAAGACGTTTCCACGTTATATGTAGGCAATCTGCCTTATCGTGCTAACGAACAGATAGTTAAAGAACACTTTGAAACTTTCGGTTATGTTAGGTCGGTAAGACTAATGAAAGATAAACGAACTGGAAAAAGAAAGGGATTTGGATTCGTCGAAGTCTCTGCACAGGAAGCTGATTCAATGATTGAGAAATTAAATGACTCAGAGTTTCAAGAGAGAACAATAAAGGTTAGGCCCGCTAAGGATAAAGTGGCTTAAATATAACGTTCTTTTCAAAATATAAAAGCCCGCTATTCAGCGGGCTTTTTATTTGGAGCGATAGATGGTGCGTCTATATGTATACTATCCAACAGTTTTGCATTAAACCTATGAAATCTATTTATAGCACTCAGAATATCCGGTATCTGCACATCTTTCATTTCGTTCACTAAACTATTAATAACCGATTTAAAATCTTCTTTTGAACCTAACTGTTGGGCCGCTAGATTCATTCCATCTAGCACTTTATTCATATATTCAGCAACTGCTCTCGGCGCTTGCATATCTTTACCCGGGGTTTCAGAATATTTTTGTACTTCACCGTACTTTTGAATTTTATGTGAGCTTTCTACTTTAGATAGTTGCAACGCAAAACTAGATAGTTCTTTATTATCGAAGCCTATATTGAGTGCTTTGTCGTATGCCTTTTCAATGTCACCACGGTAAAAAGTGTTGGCAACATCATCGGCTTTCGCTATTAAATCAGCGAGAGCCTGCAGTTCATTATCGTCAATCTCACCCTTTATCTGCAAAGAAAAACTCGCCGTTTGCTTGTAAATGTAACCGGCTTGCGAACGACTACTATCTGAAGTAAAACTTTCTTTTGACATATTTTCAAGAAGTCCGAAACGGATCTGAACCTCATCACCGTCCCTTGTTCGCACTGAAACTTCGCTCAACTCTGCTTTCTGCAGGGACATAGAAACAGTAGCCGGTAGAGCACTTATATCTGACTTGTCAATAATGCTTGTTTCAAGTTTCTGAATCCCATCAAAAATAAACGCCCTACTCTTGGCGATTCCGGCTTTAACCTCTTCAGTAGCATTTGTACCCAATTCATCTTCGGCTAGTTTAATCCCCTTAGAAACACCGTAGCGGGCATCTTCGAACAATGCATAGAGCTTATCATCCGTAGCGCCATCAGCTGACGCCTTTTTAATAACATTGCCCACAAAGTTAAGAACATTACGAGCCACTTCCTCAAAATCAAAGAGCGGCATTTTATCGTTCTGTTCATCATCTTCATTTTTAGCGGTTACGTCTGCGGTTCGCCCCTCAACGTTTAAGGTTTGACTGATGGACATGCCCAATACCCAAGCAGCGACCTTTCTATTGTCCGACATACCCTTATTTTCATTTACAAAAGTTTGTTGGAGCTCTCTAGCTTGGTTCAATCCATTTTGCTGTAATTTTTTATTGAGCACAACTTCAGGGCGAACCACTTTGGATTGTTCTGACTGTGTAGCCTTAATTTCACCTAAATTCATTACCAATGCCTCTTAAGCCTCAACGTATCTATCGGCCAGCTAAAATAAAACCTTTAGCTTTAACTTGGTAAATTTTTAAAAAACTTTACACTTCGCACTCTACAATAAAAATTTAGGTAATACATGTCAGACCATCTAACCGAAAAATATCAACAGCAACTTGATGAAAAAACCAGTAAAGTCAGAAAGTTACTCTCATCATTTTATAGCTCAGATATTAATATTTACGCTTCTCAACCGACACATTTTAGAATGAGAGCAGAGTTTCGGATTTGGCACGAAGGCGCTGACACTTATCACATCATGTTCAACAAGGTGGATAAAGAACAATATCGAGTAGACCAATTAGAAGCAGCTAGCGAAATCATTAATACGGCGATGACGTTAATGACAGACGCATTCAAAGGGAATGAAATACTCAGAAGAAAGCTTTTTCAAGTTGACTACTTGAGCACGCTCACGGACAAACTTTTGATCACGTTGGTTTATCACAAAGCACTCGATGACACTTGGGAAGCCGAAGTAAATAGGTTAAAAGCGTCATTCCCTAATCATTTAGATATAAGCTTTATCGGACGTTCTAAGAAACAAAAAGTAATGTTGGACCACGACTTTGTTATTGAGGAGCTCCCCATAAACAATAAGATATATCAGTTCAAACAAATTGAAAATAGCTTTACTCAGCCTAACGCACGAGTTAATTGCAATATGATTGAATGGTCAATGGCTCAAGTGAGAGATCAAAGTAGAGACTTACTAGAACTATATTGTGGTTCTGGTAATTTTTCAGTTCCTTTGGCCAGTTGCTTCAAAAATGTGTTGGCAACTGAGATTTCAAAAACATCCGTCAACGCAGCGCAGTTTAATATTGCAACGAACAATATAGACAATCTGGCTATCGTTAGACTTTCTAGTGAAGAATTTGTTGAAGCAATGGCGGGCGCAAGAAAGTTTAGGCGCTTACAAGAGGTTGACTTAACAGCATACGATTTTTCGACTGTGCTAGTAGACCCTCCTCGCGCTGGTATTGATGACAAAACAATAGCACTTATCCAGCAATTCGATAACATTATTTATATTTCATGCAACCCACTTACGCTTGCAGATAATTTACAGACATTGTGCTTAACGCATGAAATTAAGAGTGCCGCGGTATTTGATCAATTCCCGTTTACTGAGCATATTGAGAGTGGTGTATATTTAGAGCGAAAATTATAAATATAGATTGATATTACCTAGAAGCATATTTTACCGCACCAAGTTGCACAAACCGAAGTTGAAGTTTGACCCGTTTTGCAGTTTCCGCAACCGACGGTTTGTCAGAATCGAGGGCCTCGGCCCCTGCGCTGAATACGAGTCTAACCATCGCCTCTGCTTGCATAGTAGCAATATTTCTAGGCAGTTTTAGTTGTAATACAACATAATCACTTAACTCTTCAATGAAGTGTTGTATTTCTCTGGCAACAGCCGCTCGAAATGCTCCAGAGGTGCCGGTGTGCTCACGTAACAATAACCGGAATACATTTTTATTATCAGTAATGAACTCCATAAACGTATCGACTGAGATGTCAATCACACCTCCCCCAGCTTCAAATCGTTGCCTAGCCTGACGCATGAGCTGGCGCAGTGCCAAGCCGGCTTCATCAACCAGCGTCAAACCTAACTCATTAATATCAGTAAAATGCCTATAAAAAGAAGTTGGGGCGATGCCTGCTTCACGCGCCACTTCGCGCAAGCTCATTGCAGATAAGCTTTTGTCTTCATCTAATAAACTAAAGGCTGCATCAACTATACGTTGTCTTGTCTGAAGTTTTTGTTCTTGTCTATTCATATATAACTAGAATACAACAAAAAATGTAATTTTAAGAACTTTATTTCTTGCCAAGTAAGCCAACAAAAGTTAAATTAGCGTACAGTTGTAAGCTCAAATTAAAAGGCATATCTTGAAAAAACCCCCATTTATAATTACCAACGTTTTAATTTTTAGCGTCCTTACGCTAATCGCATTGGTAGGAACACCAATTTGGGCGCTAACTTATGGTTTCGATTGGGTCGAAATAGGTTCAGCTATCTTCTTATTTTATTTTACTGGCATGTCAATTACTGCTGGTTATCATCGTCTTTGGTCACACAAAACTTACAGCGCGCATCCTGTTGTTCGATTCCTCTTAGCCGTCGGGGGTGCAATGACAGTGCAAAACAGTATTTTGCACTGGTCTTCTGATCATCGTGTTCACCATAAACATGTTGATGTTGATGATGCCGACCCATATTCTGCTACTAGGGGATTTTGGTTTTCGCACATGGGTTGGATGTTGCGCGAATACCAAGCGACTCGTTATGCTGACTACAGCAACTGCAAAGATTTGCAGAAAGAAAAAATTGTTATGTGGCAACACAAATACTACTTGCCAATTGTTTTAGTATCTAATTTTGGTGTTACTGCGTTATTAGGTTGGTTGAACGGTAATATCTTAGGGATGATGTTGCTTGCCGGCATCACTAGGATTGTGTTGGTTCATCATGTTACATTCTTCATAAATTCATTAGCACACATGTGGGGCTCGCGTCCCTTCACTGATAAAAATACAGCACGAGATAATGGTATTTTAGCGTTCTTCACTTTTGGAGAGGGGTATCACAATTTCCATCATATCTTTGAATATGATTACAGAAACGGTGTGAAGTGGTGGCAGTTTGACCCCACGAAGTGGATAATAAAAGGCTTATCATTTTTGGGATTGACTACCAATCTGAGAACTTGCCCTGAAGAACGTATTGAAAAAGCTAAATTAGAAATGCAGTTAAAATATGCACAAGACCAGGCAATACACTTACCAAACGCTGAAGAAATTGTTGCCAAAATTCAACATGAATATGATATTTTGATGCATCGTATGGTTGAGTATTACGCAACTAAGAAGCGTTTAGTCAATATGAAGAAGAAAAATTTACAAGCTACATACGAACGTTTAGAGCTTGATTTCAAATATAAAGAATTGAAACAAACACTCGCTCTTCAGAAACAGAAATGGAGAACAATGTACTCGTTTTACTTAGAACCTCAGTCTGCCTAGCTGTAGTGGTTAGTTAATAAGAGTGCTAAGTCATGAGCTGACAAGCTCAAAGGGATCTAGGTTAACTAGGTCCCTTTTCTTTATCCTACTATTTACCTCTACTCTTTATTCCTTGCCCTTTGCCTTTTCTGACGGTGACTTTAGAACGTTACATAGCTATAAAAACATACCGAATATCAATTTTTCAAATTAGCGCGTACCAAAAATTTTATCTCCCGCATCACCCAAGCCGGGTAGTATATAGCCATGCTCATTTAGTCGATCATCAATTGAGGCGACGTATATATCGACATCTGGATGTTCTTTGACTAGAGCTTCGATTCCTTCAGGGGCAGCCACCAAAAACAAACCTAAAATATGCTGACAACCTTTGCTTTTAAGTAAATCAATTGTCGCTATTAGGGTGCCACCTGTTGCCAACATAGGATCAACAATCAGCGCAATGCGCGAGTCAATGTCATTAACTACTTTGTCGAAATAGGCCACAGGTTGCAAAGTTTCTTCATCTCGATATAAACCGACTACGCTAATTTTAGCATTAGGAACCAGGCTCAAAACACCATTGAGCATGCCTAAGCCGGCCCTAAGTATAGGTACGACTGTGAATTTTTTACCTTTAATTTGGTTTACTGCGATAGGCGCACCCGTCCAACCTTTAATTTCGATACTTTCGATAGCTAGGTCTCGCGTAGCCTCATAGGTGAGCAAATTAGCGACTTCGCTGGCGAGCTCCCTAAAATCTTTACTGCTAACACCATAAGCACGCATCAACCCAATTTTATGTTGAATGAGCGGATGTTTTATTTCATAGATTGACATGGTAATCCTTTTTCTAAATCCTGCATTTAATATGATTAAGGATACTGGTAAAAAAGCACCTGAACAAATAACGTTTTTTTGCTTATCTCGAACTGTATATTCTCTTAAAATATTGGCAACTGGCAACAAGGATAGTAACTTGGAAACGTTGGGTTAGCCGTTTAATTGACAAGCCTACTCTCCCTGAGGCATAACAGTTATCCTAGTGATCCTTTTGTTATTAAGACTTGATAGTGACCACAGATGCCAATCCAGCCCCACAATCACCAGTTTTATGAGGTCTGTCGTGTTATCTTCACGTCTGTAAAACAATATATACGGACGACTGTCCGCATTCTCTCATTTCGGCTAGCTAGCCTATTGGTAGGCTCTGAGTTCCAAACATTGATACACTCGCACAAACTGACCAACCTAAGATTATTAGTAACACTAGTTCGCTCGTTTTTGATGGGCCTAAAAATAGATATTGTTATTTAAATTCAACTCCCCAACTTAAATCGTTTAATTTATGCACGAATTATGTCTATTTTATGCTCTAATGTGTATTGAGTTATGTAAAAATAATTTTTAATAACTCTTAATCAATAATTAAAGGAACTAAACTATGACACTAATCAGACTATGTTTTGTAACTCTTTTTGTTTTTGCTTTTTCGGCACAAGCACAACAGCCGAGTTGGACTAAATCCCAAATGGAAGTTTGGAATATTGTGCAGAAAAGTTGGGTCGATGACGCAGCAGAGAATGGAAATTGGCCAAAAGATTATATACATGATAACTACGTTTCATGGGGGGCTAGTAGTGGTGGTCCATCTTACAAAGACTCGACTATTAGATGGTCTAGATACAGTGATGAAAGCAGTAGTACACTAATCTACGAAAATTCACCGGCATCAATCACCGTTGCAGGCAATACCGCCGTCGTTAACTACTATTCCACGACCGTCACTACGGATCCTGAGGGCAAACGCACGCGTTCAGTTACCCGTATTTCAGAAGTGTTGATTCAAGATGGTGATACATGGATATTCCTCGCTGGCAGCACTTTTGAACCGAAAATGAACTAGTGTTTTCAGTTGATAAAGAAGGACTTTACTAGTCCTTCTTTATCTTCTAAACACATTTACAAACTACACTTTTAGATTATGAACAAGACGTTATCTAACTGCATTTGTTCTAAGGTAAAATATAGACACAAAAAAGCCTCCTATATGGAGGCTTTTTGTATCGTAAGAATACGTTTTTAGTTTTTCGCTAAATAAGCATCTCTATGAGCCACAACATCGATGGACATTGTTTTAGGATTGAAAGTCATAGTCGCTATTGCTCTATCACTTACATCACTGGCTTGTTGAAATACAGCTTCCTGAGCTCGTTTGAAGACTAAATTTGATGCTATTTGTTTACTCATACATTCGCTGTTTACTTCGAATGTAGAATTATCCATGCAATTGAACAACTTAGCTTCACCGGACTTTGCGTTCGCAGACATTGCGATAGCAGAAACTGTTATTAACATGATGACTTTTAAATACTTCATATCAGTTCTCGGTGAATTAACAGTGAAGATAGTATATGCAGTGATAACCTAAAACTCAAGAACAATCATACAATTATTACAGTTATATTACAGTTAAACGACAAAACCGTGAAATACTGGCGTTTTTTGACGGTTAATTAAACATTAAACACAATAAATAAACAACGAGATAGGAGCAGTGGGAACAACCTCAAAATTAAAAACTGCTTTAGGTATTATCTGCGACAACTTTATGAATAACTTTTAGCCGAATAATATTAGAGGCGCGTTGGTTATCAGCAATTGAAGTTAGTCAATTTCCGCATAAAAAACCAGCAACAAGTGCTGGCTTCAGATATATCACTAGGCATGAATGTTAAATTTACATCCTTTTTGAAGGTCGGGTTTCTTAGATACCGTCTCCATCACCAAACTCATGCAACCCACATTCTCTCTTCAAACCATTGAACCGCGTATCTTGCTCGGTCATACCATCGGTTAACGCGACTGTCGTATGCCAATCACCAATAGACACAAATCCTTTTTCCCATAGAGGGTGATAGGGTAATTGATTAGCTTTTAGGTATTCGTGCAATTGCTTGTTTGATTGATCAAGTATTGGATGAAATTTGAATTGCTTACTTTGCTTCTGCAGCACTTTCAGTTTCTCACGCGAATCAGATTGATCTCTGCGCAAGCCCGCAAACCAAGTTTTGATCTCTAATTCGTCAATTGCACGCTTCATTGGATCAACTTTATTCAATTTATTATAGGTTTCAATACCTTCTAGGCCCTGCTCCCACAGTTTTCCATGTCGAGCTTCCTGCCAGCCAGAACTCAGCTTAGCTGAATACACGTGTAAATTGAGATCTAGTCGCTTCGTCATTTCATCAATGAATTGATACGTTTCAGGAAATAGATAACCGGTGTCAGTAAGCACGACTGGCATACCTGGCGCAACCTCGTTAAGTAGGTGCAGCATCACCGCTGACTGAGCTCCGAAACTAGAAGACACCATATAATTACTAGGTAAATTATCTAATGCCCATTCTACTCGTTTTCGCACAGGCATAGTTTCAAGCGTTTGGTTTATGTTAGCGAGATGCTCGGCCTCGATATTAAAATCAAGTACTTCTGTAGACCTGAGATTATGTGCCAAGTTACTCATAAAAGTCCCTAGGAGAGTCTAAAACAGGTGCAATAATCCCAGCCCTAATTACATAATCACCAAATGATTCATTGGTATTTCGCTCTGTCGACCAGCGGCCAATTAATTCATCTAGATGGCTCATGATTTCCGTGTCGGTAATATTTTCTTTGTACATACGAGGAATTCTAGTGCCTTGGCGATCCCCTCCGATATAGAAGTTATATTTGCCAGGTCCTTTACCGATTAAACCAACTTCAGCCAACATTGAGCGACCGCAGCCATTCGGACAACCTGTTACTCTATAAATAATACTTTCATCTTGCATATCATGCTTTGCAAGTAAGCCTTCAATTTCGGTAACCGCGGCAGGAAGATAACGTTCGGCTTCAGCCATTGCAAGTGGACATGTCGGCAAGGAAACACACGCCATAGAGTCTTTACGCTGATTAGATACTCCGGCCTCCATCAAACCATGCTCAACGGCTAATGCCTCGATTGCTGCTTTATCTTCTTCGGCTACACCAGCAATAATTAAGTTTTGATTAGCCGTCATTCTGAAATCGCCTTTATGTATTTTAGCGATTTCTGCGCAGCCTGTTTTTAATGTTTTACCTAGGTGATCTTTAATTCGCCCATTTTCAATAAATAAGCTTAGGTGATGTTTCCCATCGATGCCTTCAACCCACCCGAAACGATCGCCTCGACTGGTGAACTCATAAGCTCTGCTTGGTCCAAATTTTACGCCAGCACGACTTTCGACTTCCGCTTTAAAGATTTCAACACCCACACGTTCTAGCGTATATTTAGTTTTCGCATTTTTACGATTAACTCTATTACCCCAATCGCGCTGAGTTGATAATACCGCTTCGGCAACATCTAATGTTTTATCTAACGATATAAAACCAAAATCATCTGCTTTACGCGGGAATGTAGTATGGTCACCATGAGTCATTGCTAAACCACCACCAACAAGCACATTAAAACCAATCAATTCGCCATCTTCGGCTATCGCAACAAAGTTCAAATCGTTAGCGTGCACGTCAACATCATTTTGCGGCGGTATTACAACAGTTGTTTTAAATTTACGCGGTAAATAGTTTTTACCTAGAATAGGTTCGTCTTCTTGCGTTGACTCCACTTTTTCGCCATTTAACCAAATTTCAGCGTAAGCATTTGTCTTGGGTAATAAATGTTCACTGATTTTCGTTGCCCAATCCCAAGCTTGCTTGTGCACTCGCGATTCAATTGGGTTTGATGTGCACAGCACGTTGCGATTGACATCACCTGCAGTTGCAATGGAGTCGATTCCGGCTTTGTGTAATGTTTGGTGCATCAACTTCATATTAGGCTTTAGCACACCATGAAACTGGAAAGTTTGACGCGTTGTTAAGCGAATGCTGCCATACATCGTGTAGTCGGCCGCAAACTTATCAATAACCAGCCATTGGTGAGGCTGAATAACACCGCCGGGAAGCCTAGCTCGCAGCATCACATTATGCAGAGGCTCTAGTTTTTGCTTCATTCGTTCAGCACGAATATCACGGTCATCTTGTTGGTACATTCCATGAAAACGTATGAGTTGGAAGTTATCTGCAGTGAAACCGCCGGTTACGTCATCTATCAAATCATTGGAAATCGTGCCACGTAGTAAGCTACTCTGACCTTTTAATCGTTCGTTATCAGAAAGTTTACCTTCAACCTTGAACTTATTATCAACACTCATTAGTAAACATCCTTCTGATAACGTTTTGATTTACGTAAGTTGGTTACGTATTCTTTTGCTTGTTCCTCAGTTTTATTGCCGTGCTCAGCAACTAACGCCAATAATGTTGTTTCAACATCTTTCGCCATTCTTAAAGCGTCACCACAAATGTAAAAATGCGCGCCTTGTTCTAGCCACTCAAATACCTCTTTACCGTTTTCTTTTAATCTGTCTTGCACATAAACTTTGTTCGCTTGGTCACGCGAGAACGCTAAACTTATTTTACTCAACAAACCTGATTTCAAGTAACCCTGCCATTCAGTTTGATAAAGAAAATCTTGAGTGAAATTAGGATTACCGAAAAATAACCAATTTTTACCTTCCGCTTCTATTGAATCTCTTTCTTGCATGAAAGCTCTAAATGGAGCAATACCGGTGCCGGGACCAACCATGATAATTGGTATAGTCGGATCGGCTGGCAATCTAAAGTTATCATTATTTTCAACATAAACATTCAGATTATCGCCCTCTTCTAAACGAGTCGATAGGAATCCGGATGCGCCACCTTGATGGGTAAAGCCGTTAGCCTCGTATTCGATATGAGCAACGGTTAAATGCACTTCGTCTTCAACTTCTGCTTGGCTAGATGCTATTGAATAGAGTCTTGGCACTATAGGTCTAAGAGCGTTAACTAATGCTTGGGATGTTATGTTCGATGGATACTTTTCAACAATATCAACAATTTGGGAAACGGATAAATACTCTCTTAAAACAGCCTTATCTGCCATCAACTCTGCCAATTCTATTTGGCCAGTTTCTGCTTGATATGATTTCACAAAACCAGGATAACTTAAGGTCAATTCTAATTTATTGAGTAAAGCATCAAGTAGTGTAGTCTCTGCATCCGCGATTATTATTGTGTCCTCAGCATTAGTCGATGTCGCAGATAAAATGCGCTGCGCGACTGCTTCATCATTGCTGAACCAAACACCTAATGCATCACCTGGCTTATAAGTAATAGCGCTGTCTTCTAATGAAATTTCAATATGACGAATATCTTTGACCGAATCACGCCCCGTTATTTTTAAGCTGGCACTTAAATTAGCAGCAAAAGGGCTTTTCTTGTTATAAAGAGATTCAGCTACAGCATTGGCTGCAGGTGTTAAACTACTGATTTTCTCTGTTACAACTGGCGCTAACTCATTTTTCAACTTCGCATTTAATGAAACGGTCCAATCGGCGACAGCAGCGTCATAGTCGACGTCACAATCTAAGCGCTCAACTAACGCAGTTGCGCCAAGCGAAAGTAAACGCGTCTCAAAATCTTTGCCTGTTTGGCAGAAAAACTCGTAACTCGTATCACCTAGCCCCACTACTGCGAATTTTAGGTTGGGTACTTTCGGTGCCTTTTTGCTTGCTAAGAATTCAAATAGCTCTACGGCATCATCAGGCGCATCACCTTCACCATGTGTGCTCACGATAACAACCAGATGAGTTTCATTTTTCAATTGACGTGGCTTATAGTCACCCATACTCACTACATTCGCTTGATAGCCTTGCTCAAGTGCAGACGCTTTGTATTTATTGGCAACACCTTTAGAGTTGCCCGTTTGCGAGCCATAAAGTATTGTCAATGTAGGCGCAGGAGCAGCTTGATTAGTCGTTTCAACTGAAGATGGAATTTGCAGTGTACTTACCGACCCAGATAAGCCAGCTAAAAAACCACTTGCCCAGATGAGCTGTTCTTTATTTAGAGATGAGGCCGCCCCTGAAAGCAACTGCAGTTGCTGTTCTGTTAATGCTGAAAAGTTGTTATTGCCGTTATTTGTTGTCATTAATCGTTAACCTTAGCTAGTACTCGCTAAGGTTAACGACTTTCTATCATAACTTGAAAGAATTAAATCGGATTTTTTATTACTTTTTGGAATTAAAAACCAAGTAAAAAAGTGGTCTTTTTTAAAAGTCGAACTCTAGCCCTACAAATACACCGGTGAACTCTAAGTTAGAATAGAGATCATCTACGTCAGAAAGCTCGATTTTCACTGCTCTGTAGCCGGCTTGCAAGCTCATATCTAAAGCCAGTGATTCAACAAAACTATAGGTCAAGGCAGCTTGGAAATCAGAGGCCGTACTATCATCAATGGCTAAAAAACTGCCCTCTGCATATAAACCTAAACCAGTAAACGGTAAACCGAGCTCGACTTTTGCATAACCCATTGGTATCACACCAGAGAAATCTTCCGACGTCATTCTATTGCCAGTGGCCTCAGAAACCATAATGGTGCCATCTACGTACTTTCCATTGATACCAATATCGATGCTAACTAGGTCATTATCAAGTATTTCATAATACAAAATAAAGTCCGTACCAGTCATTTCAATATCGGTATTAAGGATAGTGTTATTACCATACAAAGTACCGTTAAACTCAAACTCTGTCGCAAGTGTCGTAACACCAGCAGTATCCAAAATCGTTCTATTTACTTTGATATTTGGTATGAGTGGCACTGGGTGCTCTAGCGCTACGTAAAAAGCGCCATTTGTTTTATCATCAAAAGCAAAGTTAGTTAGCGACGATTCTTGATTTGAAAAACCACCGTCTGTACCCATGTTCCATGCTTGAGCGCCAACATAAGCGCCCAATAGCGTATCGGCCTGCACAGGAGCAACAACCGCAGCTGCAAGCAATGCACAACCCAAAAGTGATTTTTTCATATTTTATCCTTGATTTAATAGTTCTGATAATTCGATTAAAGCAGCATTTGCCCTTGAAATATAGTTCGCCATTACTAACGAGTGATTAGCTAGCATACCAAAGCCGTCCCCATTTAGTATAACGGGTGTGTACACAGTTTCTTGAGTGGCTTCTAATTCACGAATAATCTGACGCAAGCTTATAGTTGCATTTTTCTTTTCCAAAACATCTCGAAAATCAACTTCGATAGCCTGTAAAAAGTGCAACAGAGCCCAGCTTGCCCCGCGCGCTTCATAAAAATTATCGTCTAATTTGAACCAACTTGTTTTATTTCTAACAACAGGACTTTGAGGAGTTGACTGCGTTGCAGCTGGGTCGCCGGCTAATTCAGTATTAATTACATCCGAACCTACACTAGCACTTAATTTTTGTGACATGCTTCCCAATCTTTTTTCCACCTGCTTTAACCAATCACGCAAATTGTCGGCTCTTGCATAAAACTGGGTATTGGCGCTTGTTACACTGCCAAGTTCAGCTTGATACAAATAAAGTTGCTCTACCGCTTTTGCATATCGAGATTCAGAAGAAGGCAGGATCCAGCGATTACTATCGTTATTATAATAAGGTTGTGCCTGCACCAATTGTGGGCTTTCTAGTGACTGTGATTGAGAGCGACTGAAATCTTTGCGCATCGAAAGCGCAAGATCTCGGCTCATTTCTAGAACACCAAATTCCCATGCAGGGATATTGTCCATAAAAATCCCCGGCGGTAGTACATCGTTGGTAATGTATCCACCGTTTTTGTACAGCATCATTTCAGTGACTTTTATGAGTGTTGATGTTGTTGTGTAACCGGTTACTATTTGATGACCTTTTTGCGCTGCCATGTCTTGTGCATTTTTGCGCACATTAAACGTGTCTGGAGCGAAACTCCACCAAAAACCAAGCAATACAAACAACAGCACGATAATGGAGATGCCCGCAAAAACTGTTTTAGTAGAAATAAACTTTGTCATAAATATCCTTTGACGCTTGTTAACCAGAGCCGAAACAACCACCGCCGTTTAAACGGCTGAAAATAATAACTAGACTCTTAAAGCGATATTGTACAAGCGTATTTACTTGTATCGCAACAAAAGGATTGCTAAAACGTAAGCTAATGCCGTTGGTACGGTTAAAAATATCATACTTGCGATAGCGCCAACTCTTACCCAAAGCGGGTCGATATCTAGATATTTTGCCAAGCCAGCACATACACCTGAAATAATAGCCCGGTCTGCGTCTCTAAATAATCTTTTATCATTGATAACTGTTTTCATTATAAGTACCTCTTTAGGATATAATTTTATATTATTACAAAAATACTAAATACAAGTGTGGGCTGTATAATATTAACTATTGTTAGACGTAATTAACTTGAAATGCTCAAGGCATATCACAATAGTTGCGCTACCTATGTAAAGTAGTACGGGTGTTGCAAGCAAACCGATAAGATTAATATGACCTAACATGACTCTCTCCCTAGCGAACGAACAAAATCGCGAAGCGACTAACCTAATGATTAGTCCTCGCTGTTCTCGGTGCCAACAGATTCTGTAGACTTTGCGTTAGCGATATCAATAATTGTTACTTTCGTAGAAGGTGCTGATGAATCAATCGGCAGTGCAAAAGTGAAGTCATAAGCTGAAGTAAAAATTGATTTCTGAACTTCATTATTAATTTCTGTTTTTGCAATTTCCATTGCTTGATTAACCATTGTTGATAAAACTCGATCAACATGTGACTCATGTGCTTGCACTGAACCGTTAAAAGCAATAGCAGTAGCGAATAAAGTAGTTAAAACTGTTTTCTTGATAGACATAATATTTTCCTCAAATTTTAAAAATTATTGGCTACGCTTACTGCTACGGAACCTTCAGTTAAATGCCTTTTCGGCAACGACACTTAGGTATAGCGATTGTTGTGCCAACTTTGATAAAAAATAATTTATATAATAATATCAATGATTTAATTAAATTAGAAGTTTTGAACAGAGTAATTCTCGAATATATTGAGGTCTCAACTGGTTAAATTCACCAATCAATTTAGTAAAATTAACCACATTTTAAGCTTGTCTGTTTTGATTGCGGGATTGTTGTGCGAAATGAGTATTAACTGTCTACTTTACTGGCTTTAAAGTCGCGCGCTTTTGCTTGTGCTTCCAGTACTTGGTCATAAGCATGCATTAAAAGATCAGTAGAGACATCTTTTTGTGTACCATTTTGACTTAAGTAGCGACGCCAAATCCTTCCACCAGCTTGTCCTTGAAACAAACCCAGAACGTGCCTTGCAATATGCCAAACTTTTGAACCTTGCGCTACTTGCTCTTTGATATAGGCTGTCATTTTTACCACAACCTCTTCTCTTGTTATTCCCTTGCCTGATTCGCCATACAATATAGAGTCAACATCACTTAAAATGTAGGGATTTGAATAAATTTCACGGCCCATCATTACGCCATCAACAAGCTCTAAATGCTGCTGAGCGTCTTTAAGTTTAGTTATTCCGCCATTAATAGAGATTTTCAATTGGGAGAACTCGTCTTTTAAATCATAAACACGCTGATAATTTAGCGGCGGAATATCTCGATTTTCTTTTGGACTCAATCCTTGTAACCAGGCTTTTCGAGCATGCACAATAAAATGCTCACATCCACCATCTGCAACGAGAGATACAAAACGACTCAGACCCTCGTAGTCATCCATATCATCTATGCCTATACGACACTTAACGGTAACTGGAATAGAAATAGAAGACTGCATCGCCGCAACGCAGTCAGCAACAGTTTCAGGCATTGCCATTAAACAGGCACCAAAACTACCATTTTTAACCCTATCTGAAGGACAACCAACATTGATATTAACCTCGTTGTAACCTCGTTGCTCTGCAATCGCAGCGCAATGGGCCATTGCTTGCGGATCACTGCCGCCAAGCTGCAATACCAGTGGGTGCTCTTCTTTGCTATAGCCCAAATAATCACCTTTTCCATGGATAATTGCCCCAGTGGTCACCATTTCTGTATACAACACAGTATGTTTAGATAGTAGGCGCAGGAAGAATCGACAATGGCGATCAGTCCAATCAAGCATTGGGGCAACGGAGAGACGATGATTTAGCATAGAGTAGAACATAGACCTATTAGTTAAGGAGCCACTGATTAGCATCAGATTGAATTGAATTTAGATAACAGAACTCTCTTTCACCGCAGTGAAAGAAGCACACTCATCTAACGCACCTAGATTATAAAGAATCTGCAGCAACTAAACAAAACTAAAAGGAGGATTAAAACAAAATCAGCAGTAGAATTGAGGTTAAATTAACAGTTAAGCACAATAAAAAACTTAAAAACGGTACACCAACTCAACAGCAGCTAAGGTCCAATTCTCAGAGTCTTGTGTCACAAAACGGGGAACTGAAACTTGAGGTATCCATGCAGATCCGTTCACAGTCTGCAGGTTAGCAAAAGCATGTAAGCCCTCGAACACAGTCCAATTTAAGCCAATTTCTCGGGCTGTTGAACTTCGTGACTCAGTCGTAAGGCTCCATTCTACTGGTCGTAAGATTTGTCTTGCACCATAGCCATCGTTGTATGAATCGTGGAGACGAGTCAATTGACCCGTTAATATCAAATCGTTTTTCAGTGTGAGTTGAAACTCAGTGAAGTAGCCTAAATGATTAATATTAGCTGGTAGAGATTGATTAGCATAGTTTGCAGAATGGCTTGAAATGCCGAATTCACTTAGAGATTCGATCGCATAACTTGTCACGGATATAACAGATAACAGCAGTACGTAAACTAGTTTCATTTTAACTTCTCACAATACGCAGTGATTAAAAACGATCTCCATAGTAACGTACTTATGTAACCCTAAGTCCTAATATGAGTATTCTTGAGCTGGATTTGATATCAAATTAAATACGCTACTTACCCCTAACTTTTTTCATCTGCGAAAAGACATTTTGCGTGAAAAGATAAGTGGTCATCAATGAAACTGCTTATAAAGAAGAAACTGTGATCATAGCCCGACCGCATATTTAACGTTAAATGATAATCGGACATTTGTGCCACTTTAATTAAATTATTAGGCTTTAATTGTTCCTCGAGGAAATTGTCGTCGGTACCTTGGTCGATTAAAATGGGAGGCTGTTGTATGGCACTCTGCAGAAGATGGCAAGCGTCATACTCTAGCCACGTCTGCTGATCTTCCCCAAGATAATGTGTAAAGGCTTTTTGACCCCAAGCACAGTTCACCGGATTACAAATTGGACTAAAAGCGGAAATAGAAGTAAACAAATCTGGATTTTTTAAGCCAATTGTAAGAGCACCGTGGCCCCCCATTGAATGGCCAGATATGGCTGAGTTGTTATTAACCGAGAACGTTTGCTGAACACAAGGAAGCAGCTCGTTGAGAATATAGTCATACATATTGAAGTGCGTTGACCATGGTTTTTGTGTCGCATTGAGATAAAAACCTGCGCCCAAACCGAAGTCATAGGCATTGTCAGGATCGTCAGGAACGTTTTCCCCGCGTGGGCTAGTGTCCGGAGCAACAATGGCAATACCTAGTTCAGCCGCGGCTCTGAAAGCACCAGCCTTCTGCATAAAGTTCTGGTCATTGCAGGTAAGCCCTGACAACCAATATAACACCGGGACTTTCTGTGCCTCTTTGCCATTGCCTAAGGCTATTGGCGGTAAAAAAATAGCAAAGGTCATGTCACACTTGTTAGCTTCAGAGTAATGACTATATTGCGCATGTTCGCCGCCGAATACTTTATTCGAAGATAGTTTTTTCATTGCCGCTCCCATTATATTTTTGGGTTTGGTTGAAAGTGGACAACAGAGCGTATGCTCTTACCTTCATGCATTAAATCGAAGGCCTCGTTGATTTTTTCAATAGGTAAATTGTGAGTAATAAAGTCATCTAAAACGATTTCGCCTTTGAGATACTTATCAACATAATCGGGTAATTCGCTACGACCTTTAACACCCCCAAACGCAGTCCCTCTCCAAACTCGGCCCGTTACTAGTTGAAATGGTCGAGTACTAATTTCTTGACCAGCCCCAGCTACGCCTATAATTACCGATTCCCCCCAACCTTTATGGCAGCACTCGAGAGCGCTTCTCATTACGTCAACATTTCCTATACATTCGAATGAAAAATCAACGCCACCATCGGTTAATTCAACAATATGTTCTTGAATAGGTTTGTCCACTTTATTTGGATTAATACAATCGGTTGCGCCTAACTTTCGAGCTAATTCAAATTTACTTTCATTGATGTCAACAACCAAAATCCTTGACGCCTTAGCCATAACTGCGCCGATTATGGCTGACAAACCGATACCACCCATACCAAAAATAGCAACGGTATCGTTTTCTTGGACTTTGGCCGTGTTCATTACCGCTCCGATACCTGTGGTCACACCGCAACCAAATAAACAAACTTCGTCCAGCGCTGCTTTCTTATTAACCTTAGCTAGTGAAATCTCAGGTAGGACGGTGTACTCAGAAAAAGTGGAGCATCCCATGTAGTGGTATAGAGGCTTGCCATCCTTGTAAAAACGAGATGTACCATCGGGCATAACACCTTTACCCTGAGTTTCTCTGATTTTTTGGCATAGATTAGTTTTACCTGATAAGCAAAATTTACATTCTCCGCACTCCGGAGTGTAAAGAGGAATAACATGATCTCCCACAGAAACACTTGTGACGCCCTTGCCGACTTGTTCAACAATACCTCCACCTTCATGGCCTAATATGACGGGAAACAAACCTTCAGGATCCTCACCAGAAAGAGTAAAGGCGTCGGTATGACAAACACCACTGGCGACTATTCTCACTAACACTTCGCCGGCTTTAGGTAGCATCACGTCAATTTCTTCCATAACGAGTGGTTGATTAGGACCCCACGCAACTGCGGCTTTAGATTTGATGAATTTTTGTTCCATGAGCTTTCCTTAATGAGCAATTTTCAATACATAGAGTATTCAGCCTTTGATGATTAAGATCAAACCTAATTACAAGATTAATAACGTTACAAAATCAACACACAAATAGAAAATAATCATTATTTGCTGGCAATCTCTTGATCTCCAAGCTCAAAGGATTAACATAAAGTTAGCAATGTTATTCCATTCAAGGATATAGTAACAGGGCTCAGAAAAAGGAAATTTCGATATTAGAAAGTTAATAGCACAGCAACCAGACCATTCAGAATCTGTTTTTTCAGCAGACGTTCTTTTATTTGGTCTTAGTTTTGGTTTTATTGGCGGCATAACTAACTATTTCTTGAGCATCCCTTTCTACGGTTATTTTTCACTTTATTTTGGCCAAATTTTGGTTCTGATTTGTCTTATCACGCGAGGGCTAAATGCAGGTATCATTGCCTCAGCAGTTGCAGCTGGCGCGTTGGCATTGAAACTAGACGATCCGTTCTTATTTATTATATTAATCAGTGAGACGTTTGTTGTTCATATAATGTTGCGAAAGGGTCACATATTATTATTTGCAGATGCAATTTATTGGCTGATAATTGGCGTACCACTTGCGTTAACATTGCTAACGTTAACACACTCAACATCAACAGAACTTTTCATTATTTCAGGTTTAACCTTAACTATTAATGGCATATTTGGCGCATCTGTAGCGGCATTGTTCTACTCATTTATCCCTATTCAAAGCGTATACAGAAAATACAGAGGAAAGCCGCCGAAGTTCGCAACCGTGATTTTTTCCCTTTGCATGTTAACGGTAACCTTGCCCACCATCGCTATTTCTTTAACTTTTACCTGGCAGAATACGTCTCAAAAGGAACAAGACATTGCAAACATGCTAGCGCGACAGGGCAACCAAATCATGTATGTCGTAGAAGCATTTGTTGATAATCATATAACTGCGGTCAGTGCGCTCTCAAACACCTTATCTAAATCTAACTCCGCTCTCCCTGTGCAAGCTGTTCTGGACGCAACCGCAGAAAATTATCCAAATTTTATCGGTATGTTTGTATCTGGCTCAGAAGGGCAAGTTTTATACGCTACGTCAAAAAAATATGGCATATTGCCCAGCGATGAAAGCAAACGCATCTTAAGCAGTGAGCCATATTTTCAAAAAGCTAAACAAACATTGAAGCCGCAATTATCACATGCAATTTCAGGTATTGGTTTTAGTAATGACGCAACACTGATGATGTCTGCTCCTATCGTTTTAGACGGGGGATTTTCTGGTGTTTCACAAGGTGCTATTAGGCTATCTGCCTTCGCCGATTTTAAGCGTGAATACATTGACGCAAATTCCTTGAGTAAATATGTCATTACAGATAAAAACCATAGGGTAATATTTGCTTCAGAAAGCCTAAAATTACCAATCTTATCGACGTTTATTTACGAACCCAGCGATAATGTACTGATTAATGGAATACCCGAATTAACCTTTCAGAATAATAAATACCTTTATTACCAATCTGTAACACAGCATGACTGGACAATAACTGTACTAAGCTCCCCTAAAATTGTGACCCAAGTTATTTCAAAAAACTTTTACATATTAGCCTCGTGCTTATTCATAACTTTTGTCGTATTTTCGATCATAGCGAGTCAATTAAGTAAGCGGATTACCCAGCCTCTTGTTCACCTCGCTAATCATTTTAATAACAATACTGTGTCAGCAGACATAGTAAAAGAGGCTGAGGTTAGTGATGAGATGATGAAAGTCACCGATAAGTTACTCAGCTCCCGTGAAATTATGTTAAATTTTCAAGAACAGCTCACAGCGCAGGTACAAGAAAAAACAAAGCAGCTAAAGTCTTTAAATCAGCAATTATATAATTTAGCGCAGAAGGACGGGCTAACTAACTTATTGAATCGAAGCGGATTTGATGACTTAGCCAAAACAACTTATCGTAATTGTGTGCGAAATCACATTCCTTTGTCGATGGTATTAATTGATATTGATGATTTCAAACAAATTAACGATACCTATGGGCATCCTTTTGGTGATACTTGTATTATCTCAATTTCTAGCACGCTGAACCAATTTTGCAAACGTAATACCGATTTACTCGGGCGATATGGTGGCGAAGAATTCATCGTTCTGCTGAGTGGTGGCAATATTGAAGAACATCATGAGTTAACCAAGAAAATTCATCGTATGGTGCAAAAAACAAAAATTAGTAGCGACGATATTAGTGTGAAATTGACCATTAGCATAGGTATTAGTAGCTTAAGTAGTAACTATGGAATGAGCTTCGAGGGATTGGTGAAATCAGCCGACGAACAACTCTATAGAAGTAAACGCACGGGCAAGGACAAAATCTCAATATATTTTCAGTAATATCTTAGCTTATTCTGTGCGCTCAATTTATTAATGATAATTAGGGTCATTTAGTAGATGATAAATATCTCAACGGATTTGCGAAATTAATGTAGCATAATTGCAAACGTGAAATGGATTTTATTGGTCGCTGCCGTTATCCTAATGTCAGATAAAAACGTGAAAGAACACCATCCGCTGACCCATAATATTCAAATACCAAGCATGTTAGTGGATATGTAATATTTAGCAGCTCCAGTTAGTTTTACTATCAGCACAGGGGTCTGTAGTTTATTCGGTAATAGTTTATTGAGTCGGCCTTAAGTCGTCAATATGGCAGAAGAAGAGCGATATAAATACGAGCGCAACGGGCAAATTCAACTTTCCATAGTCATAATTGATCTTGAGTAGGCCCTTATATTTTGCTAGCGACAAAATTTACGCTTTATTTATTTCGGCACAGGGCCCGTGTTCGTATATACTAAATAATTCGAATTAAACAACACTAAGGTCTTGCGCGCATTGCTTAACTTTATCAACGGCTGTCTTTCAGCATTCGGCTACGTCATTAACACCATTTTCTGGGTTGTCCCTATAGTCGTTTTGTCGTTGTTAAAGGTAATACCAATAAAACCTTGGCAAAAGCTTATTTCTTTTCCGCTCGATGGTTGCGCTACGGCATGGATAAGCATCAACAATGTAAATCAAAATATATTTTCCAGAACCCAATTTCATACCAAGGATATAGAAGGACTAACTACAAAAGAATGGTATTTAGTTATTTCGAACCATCAATCTTGGGTTGATATTTTGGTGTTGCAACGCGTGTTTAATCGTAAAATACCATTCTTAAAATTCTTCCTCAAAAAAGAGCTTATTTGGGTTCCTTTTATAGGGATTGCATGGTGGGCACTGGACTTTCCATTTATGCGTCGCTACAGCAGAACGTTTTTAAATAAAAATCCACATTTGAAAGGCAAGGATTTAGAGACTACTAAAAAAGCGTGTGAGAAATTTCAACATAAGCCTGTTAGCGTAATGAATTTCATTGAAGGTACACGATTTACTAAACAAAAATGGCACACAACAGGTGAAGTCTATTCTAATCTTCTTCTTCCTAAGGCTGGTGGGATTGCATTTGTGCTAAGTGCTATGGGTAAACAATTAACTCGACTCGTTGACGTTACAATTCACTACCCAGGAGGAACCCCTTCTTATTGGGATTTTGTTACTGGTAAAGTGGGCGAGGTAAACGTTAGTATCAAAACAGTATTGATTAAAGACTTATTCAACAAAGGCATTTTTTCAGACTCCTACTTTGACGATCCCGCACAAAAAGAAATATTTCAACAGTGGTTAAACAACATGTGGCAAGAAAAAAACCAAGAGTTAGAGTTTATGGAGCAAAACAACAAGTGAAGTCTGTTAAGTCATATTTAGTTTTCCCTATCCACTTTGTATTACAAATGACAAATTTAGGTTTTTGGGGAATGTTGATTGTTTGTTTCGGTCTTGTCCGTTTTATCATCCCGATCAAAATAATCAGTAAATTGTTAATAAAGCTTATGCATTTTTTCTACTTTACGTTTAGCGTTATTAGCGTTGGTTTGATTAAATTTTTTAATAAGGTAAAGATTGAAGTAAAAATGGACGAGAAACTCAGCAAAAAGAAATGGTATTTGATTATAGCGAATCATATTAGTTATTTAGATATTATATTGCTTATTCGTTTTTGTGCTGAACATACCTCACCTCCAAAGTTTTTCCTTAAGAAGGAACTGATTTGGCTCCCCTTCGTTGGGATTGCTGCTTGGGCTTTAGATATGCCGTTTATGCGCCGATATACTCAAGAATTTGTGGAAAAAAATCCACATTTAAAAGGGACTGATATAGAAACAACCCGACAGTCTTGTGCGAAATTTATAGACAGTCCTACATCAGTTATTAACTTTGTCGAGGGCACTCGCTTTTCACCCGCGAAAGCGTTAGAGCGTAAGAGTCCATTTTCAAATTTGCTGCGCCCAAAAGCAGGTGGGATAGCATTCACACTTGCGTCGATGGGGGAACAATTTAGTAACTTGCTGGACATTACACTTGCTTACCCACAGAATGCACAACATCCAATGCGCGATATGTTGAGCGGTGAAATGACCCATATCGTAATTGATGTCAGTGTCCAACCTCTGTCTGATGAAATCATTGGCGATTACTTCAATAACTCAGATTTTAGAGCCGCATTTCAAGTTTGGTTGAATGAACTTTGGGTAAATAAAAACGAACGCGTGAAAACCTGGATGAAAGGATTGAAGGCACAATAGAGTGAGTTATGTAATGACAGTTTTATCTTCAATGTTTACGCCAACCTCAGCAGCTGGCGAACCTGCAGCAGAGCCAATGCGTAATCAGGCTGTCGCTGATTTTGTAGAGTTACTGATTAAAGCGGGCCAATATCTTGGACTAAAGTTAGAGCTTGGTAGCATTTCATATCAATTATTCGCTTTGAGTAGCATTCTTCTTGTCGCTATAGTTTCTTTTCTGATTGTTAAGTTTGTTCTGCATTTTAAAGTACTCAGATTCGTCGCTAAATCCAATAATACATGGGACGACTGTTTGTTAGACGCGGGGGTATTTAGACGCATAGCTCGGATTGTCCCGGGCATAATTGTTTATTCGACGTACAGTTTATTTTTTAGTCCCGACGAAAAGATATATAGCTTATTAGCTAATCTGAGTGCCATTTACCTTTTGTTTACCGTTTGGAGAACATTGAGTGCTTCGTTAACAGCAGTAGAAAGTATCTATAGTAAAAGTCAACTAGCTAGAAAAGCACCTATTACCGGATTCATTCAAGTCGCTAAACTACTTTTCACTCTTATCCTAATATTCTTAATGTTATCGCTATTATTGGGTAAAAGTCCGATATTTTTATTATCAGGGCTAACCGCTATTGCTGCAGTACTACTGTTAATATTCAGAGACACTATTTTAGGGTTTGTTGCTGGTATTCAGATTGCCGCAAACAGAATGTTTAATACTGGCGATTGGATCGCTATGCCTAAGTATGAAGTTGATGGCGAAATACTTGAAATTGGTCTAAACGTAGTCAAAGTCCAAAACTGGGATAAAACAATTTCAACACTCCCAACTTATGCACTCACTACTGATGCCGTAAAGAACTGGCGTGGGATGATGGAGTCTGGTGGTAGAAGAATAAAGCGTGCTGTTTACATTGATATCCATTCTGTCGCATTTGCTGATAGTGATTTACTTGACGAGTGGGAAAACATGAAATTACTAAACAGCTATTTAAAAGCTAAAAAGCAAGAATTAGTTGATGACAGAAAACTAAAAGAAATAGTAGAAACTGATATTTTAAACTGCCGGCGCCTAACCAATTTAGGTACATTTAGAGCCTATTTGGCAGCTTATTTAAAAAATCACGAACAGGTAAATCAAGATTTGACTTGTATGGTGAGACAGTTACCACCAACAGAAATTGGCATTCCACTGGAAATATATTGCTTTAGTAAAGAGAAAGATTGGGTAACATATGAACGTATCCAGTCTGATATCTTTGATCATGTGTTAGCAATAATGCCTGTTTTTAAATTACGAGCCTACCAACGAGTCTCTAACAATAACGACCAACCACAAAAAAACGCGCCTTAGCGCGTTTTTTCACTTATAAATAATATCAAGCTGCTGCGTAAGCTAACAAAAACGTTATCGTCAAACTTGAGATACCCAGAAATCCATATTCAATCTTTTCACGAAGTCCTTCCGCACCTGATTTTCCGGTCAAGAATGCCATAACGATACAACTTAATCCTAAAACTAGCGCTATTGCAGTCGCACCAAATAAAAAGCCGCTAAGTATATCGTTCATAAAATTCCTAAATTGAAAGCCGAAAACGCGCGTATTATGCACTAATCTGCAAAAATGTCACATGCTACCCGATGGTTTTCAACTAAAATTGACGATGGTCAATATCACTAACTGTTAGGTAAAACTCTCATCTAAGTAACCAATTATTCCGTACAAACTGGTTTTTAAAATCATAACCCGCTGAATTTTATATTAATTTCAAAACGGGAACAGTCTTTGCTAGCAATACTTGTAGAGACTTTAAACCGGTATATCATTTGCGGTATACATGTTTATAAAAATGATGATGAAGACCGTATAGATAAAACATCCTTATCTATACAAAGAATGCTAATCGTAAAGCGACTTAGCAGCTTTTAATAGCGATAACGATAAACACAGACTAAACTATGGCTTGGCCAAAAGGATTATCCAAAATGAAAAAAGTAATAGCGACCACAATAAGCCTTTGTGCTTTAACTGCATTCAACGTCAACGCTAGTCAATATAATTCAGAACAATGCGATATCAATCTAGAGGGTGATTTTCGCTTTGCAGAAAATACACTGACGCTTAAAACAAAAGCAG
>Ga0256371_100036_pt1 | contig 25866 bp, 20 predicted proteins | sample SI3MviralmetaG_FD_190079 | JGI IMG/M metagenome (GOLD analysis project Ga0256371, IMG submission 190079) | Sea-ice brine viral communities from Beaufort Sea near Barrow, Alaska, United States - SI3M | ecosystem: Environmental > Aquatic > Marine > Coastal > Brine | place: USA: Alaska | collected...
AACGACGAAGAGATGTTCACTTGTGTACATCAAATGCGCACTCGCATAATGACGAGTCCAGCATTTACCGGAGAGCGCGTACTGGGCGCTATCTTATTTGAGAATACATTGGATCGTGATGTTGAAGGTCTCTCTAGCGCACATTATTTATGGCAACAAAAAAATGTGGTTCCATTCTTGAAAGTTGACAAGGGCTTGGAAGACGAAGTAAATGGCGTTCAATTAATGAAGCCAATCACTGGGTTAGATAAGTTGCTCGCCAAAGCGAATGCGCAAGACGTTTTTGGTACCAAAATGCGTTCTGTTGTCAAATTAGCGAATGAAGTGGGTGTTGACGCTGTCGTTGCTCAACAGTTTGTCGTCGCTAAACAAATTTTAGCTGCCGGTTTGATACCAATCATTGAGCCTGAAGTTGATATTAACAGCCCAGAAAAAGCGCAAGCTGAAGCCTTATTAAAAGCGGCTATTCTAACCGAACTTGATGCGTTATCTGGTGACCAGCAGGTAATGTTGAAACTTACCTTGCCAGAGTCTGCAAACTTCTACAAAGAATGTATCGAGCATCCGAAGGTGATAAAGGTTGTTGCTTTGTCAGGTGGTTATTCACGTGACGTAGCTAATCAAAAATTAAGTGAAAATAAGGGCATGATCGCGAGTTTCTCTCGTGCATTAACCGAAGGTGTGTCTTTCCAACAATCAGTTGATGAGTTTAATGCCACTTTAAATAATTCGATTGAAGGGATTTATCAGGCATCCATAACCTAGCTTATGCAAAGTCAGTTTACTAAAAAAGGGGTCACTTCATTGAAGTGACCCCTTTTTTACATCCCATGACTTATCCTGAAAGGTAATAAATTACAAATTTATGGCTTTCAAAATCGCCTTTACTTTATACGAATACTCATACCAGTTGCCTCGATATAGTGGTTTTCGCGCTGCAAATCTGCTAACAGTAGCGGCGATAAATCAAACCAATTGTCAGGAAAGCTAAGCGCTATTTTTTGTTCAATAATTTCCAGACCAAATTCGGGTAGTTGGCTTTCCTGGCGATTAATATTAAGCAAAATACCCAGCCTAAGTATGACCAATAATCTCTGCACAACGGTTTCATTGTAGTTAACAAAAGTAGGTAAATCAGCGAATTTTATTTTTTTACGGTGGTTTCGAACTAAGGCTGCTAACAGCTTTTGTTGTTCCTGGTTAAACCCAGGTAAGTCACTTTGTTCAATGATATAGCTGGAGTGACGTTGCACGCCCCTAGAGTTAATCTGTAAGCCGACTTCGTGCAACAGTGCTGACCAACCCAATAAGTGACGTAAATCCCATGTTTTAATGTCCCAAGCTTCTGCCGCTTGCTCATAAATTTTAATACACGTTCCCCACACTTTCTTAGCAAAAAGCGTATCTACGTCATAGCGTGTTGCTAAACTCTGTGCGGTGCGCTCTCTGATATTCTTATTAGCGCCAGTGTCATGTGCTTCATATAGCACACCTTCGCGCAAAGCGGCGCCGCTGACTGACATTGAAGTTAAATTTAAACTACGAAAAATAGCAACTAGAATACTCAATCCCGCAGCAAACACCGGTTTTCTATCATCGGTTAAGCCTGGTAAGTTTAGCTCACCTGAGTGGCCCACTTCACAACAAGCTTGCATTAACTCATTCAAGCCTGTCTTAGTAATGAGAATGTCATTTGCGCTTTGCGCCTGTGCCGTTAATACCGAGCAAATGGATCGGATCGTGCCTGATGCACCAATATTCGTGTCCCATTTAAAACGCTTTAAATTACCGACAACTAATTCAATTTCTTGGCGAGCCGCGGTTATTGCCGCTTGAAAAGCTTTTTTAGTAATAATGCCGTCAGCAAAATACCGCTGTTGATAACTCACGCAACCCATTTGTACGCTCTTGCACATCACTGGAAGTAAGTGTTCACCAACGGCAAACTCTGTTGAACCACCGCCAATATCGATAACTAAGCGGTTACCCTCAGATTGGGTAGTATTCGCAATACCAGTATAAATTAAACGAGCTTCTTCGGGACCCGAAATAATTTCAATCGGGTAGGGAAACACCTTTCGAGCTTTGGACAAGAATACTTTTGCATTGCGTGCCTTGCGTAAGGTATGGGTGGCTACAATTCGAACATGCGAGGGTTCGAGTCCTTGCATGCTTTCTGCCATACTCTGTAATGTTGTTAAACCGCGATCCATAGCCTCATCAGATAGAATGTTTTTATCGTTTAAGCCTTCTGCTAATCGAACTTTGTGTTTTATTTTTTGAACCGTCTGCAGCGATCCTGCAACGACTCTTGCAATAACTAAATGAAAGCTATTAGAACCGATATCTAAAGCAGCATAGAGGTTAATGTCACGAGTTTGGACATCTTCAAAAACATTTTCTAGGGTCTGCAATTAAAGCGCTTCCTTTTTTGTGAGATACTTATGTATTTCAATTTGTGAGCGCAAGTGCTTGCGATTACCACGCTTAACGTAATTATTTACTTGGTGCTCGTCAATCACTCGAGCTTTTAACGTGTCTTTGAATTGAATATCCAATAGGTCTTCTATCATTTTTATAGCGTCAGGGTCATAAACAGGACAGCCAACTTCTACTCGATATTCCATGTTACGTGTCATCCAATCAGCCGATGAAATATAAACCCGTTTATCGCCGCCATTTTGAAACACCATGATGCGTGGATGTTCTAAGTAGCGGTCGACAATGCTAATGACTTCAATGTTTTCACTGAGACCTTTGACGCCAGGTATTAAAGCGCACATGCCGCGAATAATTGCTCTTATTTTTACGCCAGACTGACTAGCATGATACAAGTTATCAATTAACTCCTTGTCAACTAAGTTATTTATTTTTAACGTTATTAATCCTTCATGTCCTTCGTTAACTCGTTGAATTTCTTGTCTAATTAATGACTGTATTTTATTGCGGGCGTTAATTGGCGAAAGTTGTAAGTGCTGAAATTTCATCTTTTTATATGGATTCTGGATCATATCAAACACTTGAATACATTCTAAAGCAAGTTCTTGGTTACACGTAAATAAACTCAAATCAGTGTATATTTTCGCTGTCTTTTCGTTGAAGTTACCTGTTCCAAAGTGAGAGTAATGTTTCATTATGCCGCGTTCTTCTCGCGACACCACACACAACTTACTGTGAATTTTCACATTAGGGTTACCTAAAACAACTTTAATACCGGCGTCTGTCATACGCTTGGACCACGCGATATTGGCTTCTTCATCAAATCGAGCTCTAAGTTCAACAACAACCGTTACACTCTTACCATTATCAACAGCATCAATTAATGAGTTAATAATACGTGATTGAGATGCAACCCGATAAATGTTCAGTCGAATATGTTTAACTTGAGGATCAAATGCCGCTTGGCGAACAAATTCAGTGAAGTGCAAGAACTCATGATATGGATAATATAAAAGAATGTCTTTGTCAGCGATTGCCTGAAAAACAGTATCGTGAGTTGAAAATGACTTGTTGGAAATTTCAGGTAATGTTGGGTTTTCAAGATAGCTGCGTCCGACGTTTGGAAAGCTTATAAAGTCTTTAAAATTGCGGTAGTGGCCAGCAGTTTGAATGGTGTCTGCTGATGAAATTCTTAAGCGTTTGCGCAAGTCCTTGATCATATCATCGGGCATACCATCGTCGTGAATAATCCTGACTGGTTCAGCAATGAGGCGTTGCTTCATGCCTTCGGACATTTTTTCTACGTAGCTTTCGTCAATTTCATCATTAATCGAGTATTCGGCATCTCGGGTTATTTTAAATGAATAGGCGTCAGCGGAATCAAATTTTACAAAACCGGTGAAAATATCAGACAAGCAGAGTTTGATGAGGTCATCAATGAGGATGATCTGTTTTTTCACTTTAGTTTTTTCAGGTGGCAGTACAACAAAACGGCTTATTGCATTGGTTGGTATCTCTACAACGGCATACTTGGTATTTCGACCTTCTCTGCGCAAGGCAACGTCGAGATACACTGAACTATCATTTAAGCGCTGTATTAAGAGGCCTTTGCTATCGAGCAATATTGGGGCAACGTGCAATAAGACCTTGCTCTTGAAGTATTTGCGAGCCCAAATAAGTTGACTTTCGCTCAACTCTAGATGGCGAAGAATATGAATATTGTATCTTCTTAGCGCTTTTGTAATATCACGGTGAATTGCGTCAAAGCGTTTTGATAAATGATGTACTTTTTCTTGAATGCGTCTAAGAAGCGTTTCAAAAATTAGCGCTTGGTCTTCATTTCCATCATTGTGAGAAATCGTGATCTGGCGTTTTACGTCTGCAAAGCGAACACGATAAAACTCATCCAAGTTGTTTGAATAAATCCCTAGAAAGCGAATACGCGCGATAATCGGGTTGTTTTCATCTGCTGCCTCTTGCAGGACACGCTCATTGAATGACAACCAGCTAAGTTCTTTTGGATAGTAAAGTTCTTTATCGTTCATTATTACTCTTTAAATACTCATATAAACAAATTGGGCTAAGGGTATTCTAGCTGTTAAGTATGACAAACATTGTTAAGTTTTTTCTATTTCTACCATCAAGTCATCCGTAATATCTTCGATCGCTAACTTTATATTGTCTAAATCCATTTGAGGAGATATTGAAACAATGATTTTTGCGGTAAACAAAGGTATCCCCCAATTCGGTGCACTTTCACACTGAGTGCTCATTTCGATAATATTAATATCAAAGGTTTTTAAGGTAGACGTAATATCACTGACGATCCCTCTTCTATCATTACCGGTGACGAGAATGACTGCCTTTGCATCAAGTAAGTTTTCATGCGCGTTAGAGGGGAGTAAAGTGATATTTAAATGCGCAAGTTGATGGCAAGCTTGAACTAATTCGTTATGTTTTTCTTGCGGCAGCATGACTTCGATAAAGCCCGCAAATTGTCCGGAAAGTTGACAAAAACTACTCTTGAGCCAATTTCCTTCTGCATCAAGAATACATTTGGCGATTGCATCAACTAATCCTGGTTTGTCTTTGCCTATTAAAGTGAGTACCATTGCTTGCATAATAGAATTATCCTTAACTATTGATTTGTCTTGAGTATAGTGCTTTAGTAGTCCCAAGTCATTCCGTGTTTTCTACCCAATTTAATATTCCAAATGAACCAACAAGAACAACATCAATTTAATACTCGCAGATTTCGCAAAGACTGGATAACGCGCAAAGTCGTGACGGGTTTCGGTTGGCTCGTATTAGCTACTTTTTTATTATTGATTTGGCATATTTTTAGTAATGCATTCCCTTTATTTAAGACACCGTCATTAGTACTAAAGAATACCTCATTGTTTGCACCAACAACTCAGCTGTCCGGCATAGTAGAATTGAGCTCTGGGGTTCACTATGTGGGAGTTGATAAATGCGATCTAATTTTAATTGATAGAAGCGTAATTGGTGATAAGCAGGTAGGCAATCAGCTGAGTGCTTCAGTTGAGACAAAACGCTTTCCGTTTTCTTGCCAACATGAAATCCTGTTTCCTGAACAAGGCGATCTGACCTACATAGGCGTTATCACACCCAATCATTTGTTTGAACTGTATAAGTTATCTTATGAAAAACAGCAATATAGCCTAACGCTGGAAAGTTCTATCGGAATAAATTCAAAAATTAGTGATAGTAATCAGCGATACGACACCGACACATCTAACGTCAATCTCTCTGAAGATGCGCGGGCATGGCAGTTTTCAAAATCGGGAAACTTTGTGATGTTAAGTAAGCTAGAAAACTTAACCCTGAGTACTTATTGGTTTGATAAAAAGCAACCGGCCGCGTTTAAACACTATTTATATCAAGATATTGATCAATATCAAGCCATACCAAGGTCCAGACAACTGCTCACAATATCGAAAAATATTATGTCGTTGGTTGATAGTACAAATAAGGTAGTCGACCGACAGTTATTGACCCGTGATGTAATTCGTATCTTTTTATCTCCTAGCCAGCGCTCTTTTTTTACTCAAGACGCACAACATTTTTTAAGTAAATGGATAATGCTGAATGAGCAAGGGAATTTTGTTTTTCGGCATAACGAGTCCGATATCAGCGAGTTAGATGAGAGCGTTGAGCAAATGGCGTTTGATTCGGATTCGAACGCCGCGGTGATTTTTTCGAAAATAGGCGATATTGCTTTTTTAAACCGAATGACAAATGAAATATTTAGTGCACAAGACATGGAATTACCGGGTGTTAATTTACGTTGGTTTGGTGATCGTCTATTTGTGCTTGATCATAACAAAATGCATTCGCTTGAAATTCAAAACCTGCAAGGTATAACCACGCTCAAGAGCCTTTTCTCGGAGGTCTGGTATGAGGGTTATGAAGAACCTGCATATGTTTGGCAGACAAGTAGTGCTGCCGAAAATTATGAAACTAAATTCAGTATTATTCCTTTAATTGTGGGTAGTTTAAAAGCTTCTTTCCTTGCTTTATTTGTCGCAATCCCTCTTGCTTTGGGGGCTGCCATATACACATCATATTTTGCAGACCCTGCTGTGCGGCAGTATCTCAAACCAGCAATAGAAATGCTCGAGGCTGTGCCATCTGTAGTGATTGGTTTTATCGCTGCCGTTTGGATGGTGCCGATAGCAGAAGAGTTCTTGCTTTCGGTCATCCTATTTATTGTCGCTTTGCCTATCTTGCTTGTTACCGTTGCATTGTTACAATCTAGATTTGCGAGCTGGTTTGATGATAAGTTTGACCGCCGCTGGGGGATCCTGGTTATTACTCTGGCCGTGGTGCTACTCGGATTATTTTGTTTTTCACTCAGTGATGTATGGCGTTTTATGCTGTTTGGAAGTGGCGAGTTTGGCGAGCAAAACGACAATATAATGAATATCTCGAAAACCACCATCGTCGTTGCTATCGCATTGGGTGTGGCCATATCACCCAGCATTTATTCCTTGGCTGAAGATGCATTGTTCGAAGTGCCTGAAAGCATCAAGCAAGCCTCTTTTGCGCTGGGTGCAACCAAATTACAAACGTTGCGCCGTGTCATTATTGCAGTCGCAATGCCAAGTATTCTCTCTGCCGTAATGTTGGGTTTTGGCCGCGCATTCGGTGAAACTATGATTGTACTCATGGTCACGGGTAATACGCCTATTAGTGACTGGAATATTCTGGAAGGTTTGCGCTCCATGACGGCTAACTTAGCAATAGAAATGCAAGAATCAAATGTAAACAGCAGTCATTTTAATACCTTATTTTTAACGGCAAGCATTTTGTTTATTTTTACCTTTATTGTTAATACGGCAGCGGAAATTTTACGCAACCGTTTACGCAAGGTGTATACCGATGCGTAAATTTAGTGCGACGGAAAAACAAACAATCTCAAGCTTTGCTAGTGGCCTAAGTGCTGCTATTTTACTAATCGCGTTGATAAGCTTAGTGCTCTTTATTGTGCTAAAAGGCTCAGCTTATTTTTGGCCATCACAAGTTTTTAAAGTCACCACTTATGATCAGTCGAGCAATGGAGTTAGCGTGTTTGCGCCCAGTTCAGTTGATATTGATGAGTTTAATGCAGCATTAACTAACAAACTTAATGCGCAGTTTTCCAGTTCAAAGCAACCTATGCCGCTGATGGTTGTTGAGCAAGTTGATGCTATTTATCAGATTAATTTGCGTTCGGGTGCGATTCAATATGGCAACTTTACACAGATTAATACACCCGATAGCAAGCTATATCAGCTTGCGGGGTTAAATGATGTGGTCGCCAGTGTGGCTATTTTTGAAAGTGAACTGTACGAGATACAAACTAACTATTTGACGGTATTGCATCGTAAAATTGCACTGTTGAATCAATCTGGTGTCAGTTCGCAAGCGCCAGCGAGGTTGAAAGAACTTGAAAAATTCACTTATTGGCAGCAAAAAGCTGACGCATTGAGTCAAAAGATCGCCTCTTATCACTTAATTTTTATTGACGCATCAGGACAGACTTTTGATGTTCTCGTAAAAGACATTGCCCGTGTATTTCAGCCTAATGTGATGAACTTAATTGATAAAGTTTCCTACAGCGGCAGTAAGTTCATCGAATTTGTCTCCGAATCCCCTAAACAAGCCTCTACTAGTGGTGGCGTTTTTCCTGCGTTATTTGGCACAGTATTAATGGTTTTATTGATGGCCTTCATTGTCGCGCCTTTTGGTGCCATGGCCGCCATTTATTTGCATGAATATGCGCCCAATAATATGACAACATCGGTTATTCGGATATGCGTAAGTAACATGGCTGGGGTACCGAGTGTTGTATATGGTGTATTTGGCTTAGGCTTTTTTGTATATACTTTGGGAGGCTCGATTGACTCACTCTTTTATAGCGACTCTTTGCCATCACCTACATTTGGTTCACCTGGTCTGTTTTGGGCTGCGTTAACGATGGCATTGTTAACTCTACCGGTGGTAATTGTGTCCACAGAAGAGGGCTTGCGTCGCGTTCCGGAAGGGTTGCGAGCAGGTAGTTATGCGTTAGGGGCAACTAAGATGGAAACCATCTGGAAAACGGTATTGCCGGTAGCTAGCCCGGGTATAATGACAGGCGTCATTCTTGCTATCGCGCGCGCTGCTGGTGAAGTTGCACCACTAATACTCGTGGGTGCCGTAAAGTTTGCGCCTAGTTTACCTGTCGATGGCGAATTTCCGTTTTTACACTTAGAGCGTCAGTTTATGCATTTAGGCGTGTTCATTTACGACGGGGCGTTTCATAATCAAACAAACACGCAGGGCTCGTCAATGATGTTTGCGAGTTGCATGTTATTGTTGTTAATAGTTTTCATCTTAAATTTATTTGCTATTATCGTGCGTAATAGACTGCGCGACCGTTATGTTCGCATTTAGTCTCTCTAATAGCGCTATGTATAGCCTTTTTTTTCGCGCTATTTATCGCCGTTTTAATTACCGCTTTAATCGCGGTTATAGTCGCAATAGGAATAGTAAACAACCCTTATGTTAAAGCTTTTTGAAACTGAAACTCTTGCGTTAGACGAGCTCACCGATGAGCAAACAGCCATCAAGGTCAAGGATTTCAGTGTATGGTTGAATAACAGTCTTGTTCTGAACAAGATAAATATGCGAATTCCAAAAAATAAAATAACCGCAATGATTGGTCAGAGTGGCTGTGGTAAATCGACATTACTAAGTAGCTTTAACCGAATGAATGAACTTAACCAAACATATGCGTTTAGTGGTGAAGTGCAGATAGATGGTCGTGATATTTATAATAAAAAAGAAAATGTAGCTCAATTACGCACTGACGTCGGCATGGTTTTTCAGCGGCCCAATCCCTTTCCGATGAGCATTTACGAAAATGTGTGTTTTGGATTACGTATTCAAGGTAAAACTGAACGTCGAATGCTTGACGACATCGTCGAGACGTCATTGCGTAATGCGGCGTTATGGGACGAAGTCAAAGGCCGCTTATTCGATTCAGCACTGCTGCTCTCAGGTGGCCAACAACAACGCTTGGTCATTGCACGTGCGCTCGCATTAAAACCTCAAATACTGTTACTCGATGAACCTACGTCTGCGCTTGATCCATTAACAACCTTGCATATCGAGGAACTGATAAATCAGCTCAAAAAGACCACGACTGTGGTCATCGTGACTCATAATATGCAACAAGCAGCTAGGGTGTCGGATTATTCTGTTTTTTTACATCAGGGTGAGCTCATTGAGTATTCTGACAGTGACTCGCTTTTTACTATGCCAGCTAAAAAGCAAACCGAAGACTATATAACTGGTCGTTATGGCTAATTAAGGGAACGTGACGATTCATGAAAAGACATTTGGAGTTAAATACGCATATATCAGGCAAGTTCAATCAAGAGCTTGAGAACCTGACCAACTCTGTTTTAACCATGGGTGGCGAAGTTGAACAGCAGTTAATTAATACTATTACTGCTATTCGCGAAAATAATGCGAGTTTAGCAGAACGGGTTTTGCTCAATGATTTGAAGATTAATTCGATGGAAGTGCAGATAGATGATGAGTGTATGCGGATTATCGCCAAACGAAACCCAACGGCGAGTGATCTTAGACTAATAATGACAGTCTCTCGGGCAACAACGGATATTGAGCGCATTGGCGATGAGATATGTCGTATTGCTAAATTGGTAACCAAAGACAAATTACCGCCTTCCGATATCGTCTTAGGTGGCATGCTAATGATTGCTGAGAAGGTAGTCATTATGATGCGCGGAACATTTGATGCCTTCGCACGCCAAGATGAGAAGTCAGCAGTTGCTGTTTATGAGCAAGACGAGGCTATTGATAAGAAACACAAAGAGTTGCTCAAACAAACAGCAAATGAAATGCAGAACGATCACACTGAAGTGCAGAAGTGGTTTGATGTGCTTTGGGCAATACGTTCTTTAGAACGAATTGGCGATCGCTGTAAAAACTTGTGTGAATACATACTCTTTCTTACTTATGGAAAAGATGTTCGACATTCTTCGATGAAAAAAGTGGTTAAAAAATTAATGAGATAAGTGACTTTATAAATTTTTATACTTTTGAACGCTTGCGATCATTCTCTCATGTTGTAACATAGCGCCGTCTTACTTTTTAATCACAGCAACGACAATGAGATTACTTAACAGTTTTTTTTACAGACACATTGCCCGCAGGTCAGCTAATACAAGCTTGATCAACATCAAATCATCGGTAAAATCCGCATCTCTAGGCTTTATTAATTTATGGATATAATCACAAGTTACGGTTTTCTGTTGGTCGTTATGGCTGCAGTCGTTGGCTTTTTTATGGCTTGGGGCATAGGTGCTAATGATGTTGCAAATGCAATGGGCACCTCAGTAGGTTCAAAAGCAATCACTCTCAAACAAGCTATCGTTATTGCAATGATTTTTGAATTTGCAGGAGCTTATCTCGCTGGCGGCGAAGTCACATCGACTATTCGCAAGGGCATTATTGATGTCGCCTATTTTACTGATATTCCTGAATACTTAGTTTTGGGAATGATCGCCTCATTGCTATCTGCTGGCATATGGTTAGCGGTTGCGTCATATTTTGGATGGCCAGTGTCGACTACGCATTCCATTATCGGCGCTATCGTTGGTTTTACTGCCGTAGGTGTCAGTCCTGATGCTGTTGAATGGGGCAAAGTAGGTGGTATTGTTGGTAGTTGGGTTGTTACTCCTGCAATATCGGGTCTCATTGCGATACTTATTTACATGAGTGCAAAGAAACTTATTTTTGACCGTTCTACACCTCTTATCTACGCAGTAAAATACGTCCCTATTTATATGGGTCTTGCTGGATTTATTATGTCACTAGTGACTATTAAGAAAGGTCTTAAGCATGTTGGCCTAGGCCTACCTGCCGAACAAGGCTATATGTTGGCAGTTGCCATTGGCGTTCTTGTTGGTTTAGTCGGTATGGTATTAATCCGCCGTCTACATGTTGAAAAAGCATCAACCACCGAAGAACAAACCGCCAGTGTTGAAAAAATATTTGCCATTTTAATGGTACTAACGGCTTGTTGTATGGCATTCGCACACGGCTCGAACGACGTAGCAAACGCGATTGGCCCGCTAGCAGCGGTTGTTAGTGTCGTTAGTAATGACGGTGCCATATTGGATAATGCGGACCTCGCATGGTGGATATTACCTCTAGGCGGTTTGGGCATCGTGGCAGGTTTAGCTTTGTTCGGCCATCGCGTAATGAAAACGATTGGTCAAGGGATTACGCATCTAACCCCAAGTAAAGGTTTTGCTGCTGAATTGGCTGCCGCAACAACAGTCCTGATTGCATCAGGAACAGGCCTACCTATTTCTACGACGCAAACCTTAGTGGGTGCAGTGTTAGGAGTGGGTATAGTGCAAGGTGTTGCAGCACTTAATGGTAAGGTAATTCGCAGCATCATCATTTCTTGGGTAGTAACGCTTCCCGCAGGCGCATCGCTATCTATTATTTTCTTCTTTATTTTAACCTTTTCTTTTGGTGTATAGTTTTTAGTTGGTATAGACTAAAATAATGAAATTACCAAATTTAAAGCATCTCTATTATCTGACAGTGCTGCACAAAGAGCAGCACTTTCATCGCGCCGCTGAAAAATGTAACGTTAGCCAGTCTACCCTTAGTGCTGCGGTGCAAAACCTTGAAGATGGCATTGGTCAACAATTGCTAGAACGAGAACATAAAAACTTTGTTTTTACCGATTTTGGTGAAGCGCTTGTCGAAAAAAGTAAACTCTTACTTAGTCAAACACATGAATGGATTGAATTTGCTGAGTCAGCTGGCGACTGGAAGTCAGGCACACTTAGATTAGGCGTTATTCCTACCATTGCGCCATTTTTATTTGAACGCCTTATAAAAACAATTCATGCTAATTTGCCCGATATAAAACTGCAATTGCATGAAGACACCACCGACAATTTACTCAGTAGGCTTGGTGATGGTGAGCTAGATTTACTTATCCTTGCGTTGCCGATGGAAACACCTGGTTGCCGTCAACTTATTTTAGGCCACGATCCTTTCCATTTAATTGCCCACAAAAATAGTGCGAAAGACCTTAAAGCGGCTCCGTCGGTTGATTCATTGCCCAAGGACAGTATCTTTCTTTTGCAAAAAGAACATTGTTTAACAGAGCATGCGGTGAGTGCTTGTGGTTTGAAACATAAAGAACAAGTTAGCTCGCTGACCGCGAATAGTTTACATACGCTTGTATCACTCGTTAATAGTGACATGGGTTATACATTTTTGCCGGAAATGGCATTACAGCAAAATATATTAAATGGCACCGATGTCGTTAGTTTGCCTGCTGAAGACAATGCCTTCAGAGACATCGGGGTCGCATGGCGCAATGGAACTACGCGAATTCAGCTTTTTCGATATATTGCTAAAATGGTGGCTCCACTAATTCCTCAGCCTATTGATATCTTTTAACGGGGTAAAAAATATTATCGTCATGAAACTGTCATGATGATTTGTCAAGATGATCTCCGTAGTGCATCTACCAAGATCATGACTATTATGCTGCTAGGTAGTGATTGAACAGACAATCTGTTTAGTGGTATCGTCTTTAAAACCAAAAAAAATTTGAGGGAACAACAGATGTTACAGTCAAAATTTAAGATTAGCCTATTAGCTATAGCTATGGGTTTTGTACTGACAGGATGTGGATTAGACGGTGATGATGGAGATACCGGTGAAGTCGGCACTCAAGGACCACAAGGCGATGCAGGTATTGATGGTGGCAATGGTGAAAATGGTGAAAACGGTCAAAATGGCCAAGACGGACAAGATGCTTCAACAGGCGTGTCTTTGTCATTGGTTGCTCGAGCATCGCTTGGTGCTCAAGGTGCCGCTGAAATTGTTCAATACCACAAAGCAACTCAAACTATTTATGCGACTAATTCAGCCACTAATAGCATTGCGATCATTGCTGCGGATTCAATAACATCTGCAGAACTAAGCAACCCGATTAACTCAATTAATTTGGCTGTGTCATCAATTAACTTACCGACAACAGTCGGAACCGTGCCTCTAGGTAACGTGACAAGTATTGCTATCTTTGGTAATTTATTAGCAGTAGCGGTGCCTGCAGCAACAAAGACAGACAACGGCTTTATTCTTTTTTATAACGGTTTGGACAATAGTGCTCCTGCATTTTTAGACAGTGTTGAAGTTGGCGCATTGCCAGACTCTATTGCATTTACACCAAACGGTGGAAAGCTTGTTGTGGCGAATGAAGGGGAGCCTAATGGTGATTATTCAATTGACCCTGAAGGTACATTATCAGTAATTGATATTCTTGCCAGCGGTGAGCCAGAAGAAACGGCTGAAATGGTTACGTTTACCAGTTTCAATGGAACCCAAGCGACGCTAGAAGCGCAAGGTATGCATTTCCCTAACCCCTCAGGTACAACTATTAATGGTAACGCTATTACCGTTACAGTAGCGCAAGATCTTGAGCCAGAATATGTTTCAACAACAAATGAGAAAGCCTACATCACTCTGCAAGAGAACAACGGTTTAGCTATATTGGATCTTGAAGACTTATCCGTACAAGTTATTGGCTTAGGAAGTAAAAATTGGTCTGAGCTAAACTTTGACGGTCAAGAAAACGGCGCTGTTAGTTTTGCTAAATATGAAGGCTTGAATGGCGTATACATGCCAGACAGCATCAGCAATTATGAGTGGAAAGGAGCGACCTTCTTAGTCACTGCGAACGAGGGTGATGCAAGAGAATATTTCTTCGATGTTGCTGACGAAGCAGCATGTACAGCCGCGATGGGGCAGTCATATGACGTTGATGCGGGTTGTTTAGCCTACTCGGATGAAGTTAAGTTAGAAGATTTAACTGCACAAGCAGGTTCAGCTCTAGAAACTTTACAAATGGACGGTCGTTTGAATGATTTGCGTGTAACTAGCGTGTTAGGTGATGCAGATGGCAATGGTGAATACGAATCTGCTTACACATATGGCGCTCGCTCATTTACTATTTGGGACCAGAATGGTCTGGTTGTTTTTGATTCTGGTGATGACCTAGAACGCATTACTGCATCTGTGCATGGTGCGCAATTCAATAATAATAATGACAAAAACGAAGGTGATTCGCGTTCGGAAAACAAGGGCCCTGAGCCTGAAGCTATCACAGTAGGAAAAATTGGCGAGCGCACCTATGCTTTTATCGGCGCTGAAAGAATGAGCGGTATATTTGTATATGACGTAACGAATCCGTTTGATGCATTTTTTGCTGATTATGTAATCAACCGCGACTTAACTGAAGGCAGCACGGCCAATGATGTCATTGGTGACCTGGCTCCGGAAAGTATTATATTTGTTGAGGATGAATTTAGTGCAACAGGGGAAGCGTTAATCATCACAGGCAATGAAGTTAGTGGCACTGTGAGTGTTTATCAAGTGACACCAAACTAGGTATTAAAAGCTCAAAAGCTGAAAGCGTAAAGAAGCGCAACCGTTAAACGACGGTTGCGCTTTTTTTTGTGCGACTGGTTGCCCGATTTTCTCGTTTTAGCAGCGTAAGCCTACCTTCCAAATCCAGCATAAAAATTCGCTCGAGCGCGTCCATGTCGCTCTTGACAATCGGTGTCCTGGCGATTGACACTTTCCAATGGTAGATTTTGCTTTTGTCGATGTTTTGGGTGAATGCTTGCGTTGTTTTCGCTTAGGTTTGTGCAATAATGACAATAATGTAATAAAGCGCTAAGATTATGCAAAAACAAAAGCGCAAAAAATAAAAGGCAGAACACATGACACAACAAGTGGTTATGAGTGGTACCGGATTGTGGACACCGAAGCACAGCATTACTAATGAAGAACTTATTGATAGTTATAACAATTATGCAGATAAGTTTAATGCCGAAAATGCTGACAAAATAGCAGCCGGCGAGATTGTTGCAAAGCCACATTCAAGCGCTGAATTTGTTGAAAAGGCGTCTGGTATTAAAAGCCGTTATATTTATGAAAAAGAAGGTGTGCTTGATATTAATCGCATGCGCCCAGCAATTGCAGAGCGCCGCGACGACCAAATTTCAAATCAGGCAGAAATTGCAGTTGACGCTGCCAGAAAAGCAATGAAAGCGGCGAATAAAACAGCAGACGATATTGACGCCGTTATTGTGTCTTGTGCATACTTGCAACGTTCATATCCTGCAATTGCTATTGAAGTGCAGTCGGAATTAGGTATTAAAGGCTTTGGTTTTGATATGCTTGTAGCCTGCTCTGCGGCAACTTTTGGCATGCATCGCGCTTACGAAATGATAAAAGCTGAAACTGCTAAAACAGTGTTGGTGATCAATCCTGAATTGGTGTCACCTCAAATCAACTATACTGATCGTGATAGCCATTTTATTTTTGGTGATGTTGCCACTGCAATTATTTTAGAAGCAGAAGATACAGTGACAAGTGATAACGCATTTAATGTGGTGTCGACCAAAGCGCTTACCCAATTTTCTAGTAATATCCGATCGAATCATGGTTATTTGAACCGAGCAAATGACACAGACCCCTATGGTGCTGATAAGTTATTTCATCAAGAAGGTCGTAAAGTTTTTAAAGATGTTTGCCCACTGGCTGCCGAGCATATTAGAGAGCATTTGGCTAAACATGACCTGACGCCTAAAGACTTAACGCGCTGGTGGTTACATCAAGCTAACATCAATATGAACACGCTTATTAGCAAGCGTTTATTGGGTAGGGAAGCAACACTTGAAGAGGCGCCGATTGTGCTTGACCGTTATGCCAACACTGCTTCTGCGGGCTCGGTTATTGCGTTTAACCTTTACAATGAAGACTTGGTCAAAGGTGACTACGGTATTCTTTGCTCTTTTGGGGCTGGTTATTCGATTGGTAGCCTATTAGTTCAAAAACGTTAATGTTCGCTGATTTAGGATACGCAATAGCAGCACTAGGCTACTTTGCACTGCTATTGTTGCTTTTTACAGGTCGCACTGCTGGTATTGCGAAATACCTTTTAGTGGCTGCTACGCTAATAACCTGTTTGTGGGCAGCGAGCAATATTCGTTTGTTGGGTTGGCAATCACAGATCAGCCATTTTTTCCTTGCTGACGCTATTCGTCAATGGGTTTGGGTGTTGTTTCTTGCCGCTTGTTTGCGCTCCGATTTCAGCTCATTTAAAGAAATCTTCTTTCGACCTATCACACTGGCCTTCTTAGTTTTACCCACGGTGGCCATCATTAATGGCGCGACGTCGGTGTTGCCTTATATATGGCAATATTCGGTACATACCTTGATTGCTTTGCAAATGCTTATCGTATTGGAGTTAGTGTATCGCCAGGCGGGTGAACAAAAATGGGCTTATAAACCGTTGGTAATGTTCTTAGGTGGACTGAGTTTATTTGATTTTGTTACCTATGCAAATGCAACCATGATTAATCAAATTGGCGAAAATTATGTGTACGTGCGAGGTTATATCTTTGTAACACTGTTGCCATTTTTGATCTTGGCAATTCGGCGTATTAGTTATTGGGGAGTCGCTATATTTGTAAGCCGAGACGTGGTGCTCCACAGCACACTGTTGCTGGTTGCAGGTGGTTACTTATTATTGATGGCTCTAGTTGGCTATTTGGTAAAGTTTTTGGGTGGTTCTTGGAGTTACCCTTTACAGTTAGTACTTATTGGCGCATCCCTAATTTTGTTAGTAAGCATATTTTTATCACATAATTTTCGGACGAAAATTAAAGTATTTATCACTAAACATTTCTATGCCAATCAGTTTGACTATCGGGTGGCATGGGTAAAGCTAACAGATATTTTAAGTGAACAGCAAGAAAGCTTGAATGAAGTTTATCAAACATCTCTTAATGGCATGCTTCAGGCGGTTGAATACGAATGCGGCGTCCTACTTAAATTAAATAAAAATGGTTGGCAACAAGTAGCGAAGATCAATGCTGGAGAGAGTCGTGAATATGACATTGTCAAAATGCAGATGTTGCAGTCCTTTTTTGAGCTGAAAACATGGATCATTGATATTGGAGAGTTACGTGTTAAACCTCATCAATATGAAGAACTCAGCGGTAAAGCCTATTTGATGGACTCATTTGATTACCAGCTTATAGTCCCCATTTTCAGACAGGGAAAATTATGGGGAATGATGCTCCTTGATGCAAAGAGTGAAAATGTAAAGTCATTGAACTGGGAATTTAGAGATTATATTAATGCAGTTACGGCACAAATTTCTAACTATATTTTTCAGTTTGAAGGAGCCAAAGCGTTGGCTGAAAATGCTCAATTCGCGGCTTTTAGTCGCATGTCAGCGTTTGTATTACATGACTTAAAAAATGTGATGGCACAGATTAACCTAATCCTAGCTAATGCGAAACAGCATAAGTCTAATCCTGAATTTATCGATGATACATTCGAGACACTTGAGCACACCAAGAACAGAATGGATAACATGCTCAAGCAACTAACTGAAAAGAAAACCAATCAAAGACAGCGTCAACTTCAAGTCGATATTGGTTCTATTTTACATAGTGTAGTTAAGCAACGTTGCCAAGGTTTTCTGCCTCTGCCAATGGTGGATTGTGAGCCTTCGCTACTAGTGCAAATAGATGCCGATAAATTTGCTAATGTCATGTATCATCTAATTAGCAATGCACAGCAGGCAACTAAAGATATCGGTACTGTTGTTATTAATGCATCAAGGCTTAATGAGAATGGTCAGGACTATATTGTCGTTAAGGTTACCGATACAGGCGAGGGGATGTCCGCTGAGTTTATTGAAACCCGTTTATTTACGCCTTTTGATACCACAAAAGGTAATGCAGGAATGGGTATTGGTGCCTATGATGCTAAGAACTACATTGAAGAAATTGGTGGTATGATTTCGGTTGATAGTGAGATTAACCAAGGAACGGTATTTACATTAAGTATGCCCGTGACGGAATAACACAAGGGGTTAGGATGGACAAAGTATTAGTAGTAGATGACGACTTAGGTATTCAAAAACAACTGAAATGGGCGTTATCTGAATTTGATACCGTTTTTGCGGCAGACCGCAGTTCGGCAATCGCTCAACTTAGACGGTTTGAACCGACGGTTGTTACTCTCGATTTAGGGCTTCCACCCGACCCCGCTAATGCCTCAGAGGGTTTAAAAACCTTACGAGAAATTCTGATCTTGTTGCCACGCACAAAAGTGATTGTAGTGACGGGTAATAATGAAAAAGAAAATGCGCTAAAAGCCATTAGTATGGGTGCCTACGATTTTTATCAAAAACCCATTGATTCTGACATTATCAATACCCTTATCAGGCGCGCGTTAAACTTAGCTGAGTTAGAAAATGAAAATCGACGACTAACGTTGTCGGTCCCTTCTATGGGACGCATTATTGGTAATAGCGAGGCGATTCAAGCAATAAGCCGCAAAACTGAGAAAATAGCACTGACTGATATTACGGTGCTGTTGTTAGGCGAAAGTGGCACTGGTAAGGAAGTATTTGCCAGAAGTATTCATGAGCACAGTAACCGCAAAACAAAACCTTTTGTTGCCATCAACTGTGCATCAATTCCTGAAAACTTGCTTGAGAGTGAATTGTTTGGATACGAGAAAGGTGCTTTTACTGGAGCCAATAAAACCACTTTAGGTAAGATTGAAACAGCCCAAGGCGGCACCTTATTTTTAGATGAAATTGGTGATATGCCTTTAGGCTTGCAAGCCAAAATGTTGCGATTCTTGCAGGAGCGTGTAATAGAGCGAGTAGGCGGCAGAAGCGAAATTTCTGTTGATATCCGTGTTGTTTGTGCAACCCATCGTGATTTACCAAGCATGGTAAAAGAAGAGACCTTCCGTGAAGATTTGTTTTATAGAGTCGGTGAGATTATTATTTCGATCCCACCATTACGTGATCGTGATGATGATGTGGTGTTGTTAGCTAGAATCTTCTTGAATCAATATAAAGACGAATATGGCACCAAGACTACAGGTTTTAGTGATGAGGCTGTAGAGGCCATGCTAAGCCATTCCTGGCCTGGAAATATTAGAGAGCTTCAAAACAAACTAAAATCAGCAGTCGTCTTGGCTGAAGGTAGCGTTATTAATGCTGATGATCTTGGTCTTGTGGTAAAGGTAAATGATAAACAGCCTATGGTTCTGAATTTGCGTGAAGTGAGAGAAGTCGCCGAAAGCAAAGCGATCCGACGAGCTTATCATCAGTCGGAGCAAAACATATCGAGAACAGCCGAGTTGCTAGGAGTAACAAGACCGACTCTTTATTCGTTGATTGATAAATACCACTTAGAAGACCTAAAGGGTAATAATTAGGATTAGTGTATCTATCGGTTCTATTTCCGTATCATTTGTAATTTTACGCAAATAGAATCGTGTTTAATATTGTATAAATAATGAACGAAAAACATGCTTACAAGGCATTATGCGCAGTGAACGCTGAGTTCAGGTGATTGTGTATTGTTAGATTGAAGTACAGAAGAAAATAAAGAACGCAGTTCGTTTGCTGCCTTACCCTTTGGTTCACTTTCGATTACTGATAAGCCTGACTCCTCGCTGTCATCATAAATATGACGTTCATGTAAAATTGCTTCTGCAATACGAATGCCATATAAACTTGCTGTTTGCTTTGCATCGTTAACACGGGATTGCTGATTTGGTTGAGATGGACATTGGGTAAACACAATATGGGCTGCTAAGTGTTGATTGACCATTTTACAACTGTTGACCAACTCATCTAAATGCTGAAGTGTTTTTAAATCTCGACGTTTTGGGCGCATGGGGAAAAGAGCTACGTCAGCCGCAGATAAAGTTGAACGTAAAGCTAATAAGTCCTGTGCACCACAATCTACAATCACATATTCGTATTGGCTATTGTAGCCAAGCAAATGATTGCGAATTTTGCCATTAAGTTGCACACAATCAATGGGTAAAGCGTTGAGATTGTTGTTTCTTAACTTTATCCAATCAGCAGTCGTTCCTTGAGTATCACAGTCAACCAGTAATATCGTTGCCATTTTATCTATTACCAGATAAGTCGCTAAATTCTGCGCTATACAGCTTTTACCGCTCCCACCTTTCCCACCACCGACTAAAATTATCACAGTTCATCCTTTTTGATTGGTATAAAGATCAATAAGTTGGGAAGCAGCATAATTTCCTTATACTGAGTTCCACTGGCAACATCTAACTCCTAAAATTTACTCTTTTACTGGTATTATTGCGAATATCTATTAATGTTTACGAATGTATCTCAATACCTTAAATATAGGAATAAAATGGCTCAACCAATGAATTTACCAAATCAAGAAGGTAAGCAAGTCCCTGACGTTACTTGGCCAATAAGAAGCGGCGATGACTGGAAAAAAATGTCGTCAAAAAAACTATTTGCAGGCAAAAAGGTCGTGTTGTTTTCGCTACCTGGTGCGTTTACTCCGACATGTTCGTCTACTCATTTGCCTCGTTATAATCAATTAGCGAGTACTTTTAAGAAATTAGGTGTTGATGAAGTTTGTTGTATGTCAGTTAATGATACATTTGTTATGAATGCATGGTTGGCTGATCAAGAAGCTGGAAATATTACAGTTATTCCTGATGGTAATGGTGAATTTACTGCTGGTATGGAAATGCTTGTGGATAAAAGTGATATTGGTTTTGGTCAAAGAAGTTGGCGTTATTCCATGGTAGTAAACGATGGCGTGATAGAAAAAATGTTCATTGAACCAAACAAGCCAGGTGACCCGTTTGAAGTGTCTGACGCCGATACTATGCTTGCTTATTTAGCTCCAGAAGCTAAAGCACCAGAGGATGTCTCATTATTTACCAAACCGAACTGTCCGTTCTGTGAGAAAGCTAAAATGCTGCTTAAAGGCGCTGGTTATGAATATGAAGAAATAGTATTAGGTACACAAGCTACTTTAGCCTCATTAAAAGCAGTATCTGGCCACGATACAGTTCCACAAGTATTCATCGGTGGAAAGCGTATCGGTGGAACTGACGACCTAGAAGCCTACTTGCAAGGTCATAGCTAAACCAAATCATAAAAAATACGCTAGATGCAGAGGCACATGTTGAGAAACTGTGCCTTTTTTGTTTTTGCAAAGAATAAAATGCCGTAGACTTAGCACTTTATGAGATAAACATCATATGTAGAGCACGACTCATTTCTAAAGTATAATTTATTTGTAACGATTACTTCAGTTAAAGGAGCGAAATTTGATAAACAGTGGTATCGCGAAAATGGCTATATTAAAACGTTTTGCAACCAGCGCCCAAGTGGTCCTTGTGTTGTTTTGTGTGTGGCCAGTTCAAGCGCAGAAAATTGATGGCAATCAACTTGTTTTGCCTGTGCAACTTTTCGAGGATTTTTCTACATTATATGAAATCGAATTAGGTAGTGTTAGAACGTGCCAAGACAGAGTTGGATTATATGAATACAAAGTGTGCTCTAAGGCACTTCGAAATGAAGGTAACTCCCCTTTTATTTTGTATTCTAAAGGTATGCCTAGTGCAAATGGTAAAAGACAAACTGCACCTATTGTCGTGTTATTTCACGGCTTATCAGACTCTCCTTTTTATATTCGCTCCATCGCAGAACATCTCAATGATAAAGGATTCACGGTGGTTGCGCCTCTAACGCCGGGGAATGGTAAACTGGATGCATCTAAGGATATGCGTGATCCTAATTTGCAGCAACGCTGGTATGCACATGTCGATAGTGTCATGAGTCTTATTCGTCCTTATTCAGATAAAACCTATATTGGTGGGTTTTCAACGGGAGGAACACTTGCCACTAGGTACATGTTAATGCATCCCAATGAAATCGATGGTTTATTACTTTTCTCAGGGGCCTTAGCCCTGTCCGATAGCGCAGAAAACTTAGGTCAAATTTGGGGCATGAAGTGGATAGCAAAAATAGTCGACGGTGATTTTATCAGCACGGGAGCAAACCCTTATCGTTACCCTGACGCCGCTGGCTATGCTGGCTTAATACTTGCTGATGTTATTTTTGAAATACGTGATTTGTTAGTAAAAACGAAAGTTTCAAAACCTATTTTTGTTGCGCATTCCCTCGCTGACATTATTACTCCCTACTACGGCGTGGAGGACTTAATGACGAAGATCCAAGGTGAACATCAAGTAATGACTATTGATCGCTCATACGACACTTGCCACCAAGATTTGGTTATGAGTTCCATGATGATGGTAGGTCTTAAAATAGATAAAACACAACTCAATATAAGTGAGCGTTGTGCGATCCCAAAACCTAATCCTTTATTCACTAATATGATGGCGATGTTAGATTACTTTTTCGCTCAACAGGTGAAAGGTAAATAATGCTGGTGAAAACTCGTTTTGACTTAAAGTATGAAAACAAAAGTGAAAGTAGTGTCTCCGTTGTTGAGCGTTATAGGCGTGGTATTGAGGAAAATAATTGGGAGACTAACCTAGCACTTGTTCATTATCGGGGAGGTGAAGATGAATTTCAGTTAGGAAAAGCATACCTTAACAGCGATGACCCAATTGACCGTGGGGTAGGCGCAGATATTTTGGGGCAACTAGGTTGGCGTGATAAAACTTTTTTGGATATGAGCGTTAGCTTATTAATATCGGCATTGCAGGATAAGGTTGATAGTGTTGTTTATTTTGCCTGTGTTGCGCTGGGTAACCGCTGTGACGAAAAGGGGATTGCTCAGGTTATTAAGTTTGCACAAAGTCCCAGTACTGAAATTAGGAATGGCGTCGTCTTTGCTTTGCTAGGTAAGGAATCAGCCGAGGCTATTGATGTTATGTTGTTGTTGTCTCGGGATGAAGATCTGGATACTAGGAATTGGGCAATGTTTGGTCTGGGTACACAAATTGAAATTGATTCACCTCAAATTCGACAGGCACTACACAAAGGTACTTCTGACGAAGATAGTGAGATCAGAGGAGAGGCGCTCGTAGGGCTTGCAAACAGAAAGGATAGTAGCGCGATTGAATTGCTATTAAATGAGTGGAAAAATTTTGAAGACGTCAGTATATTGAGTGTAGAAGCAGCAGAGATAATAGCCAGTCCACGGCTATATTCAACGTTAGTTGAGTTGGAGAACACATTGGATCTAGAAGAGGACATGTTCTTTGAATATCAACTCCAACACGCACTCGATGCCTGTAAACCTAAAATGCTAAAGGTAGTTTAGCGTTAATTACTAGTGTCTTTCTTATCAGCATCAGCTGCTGCTTGCTCTGCCTTCTTAACCCGTATTTTACTTCCATCAAGGTCCATATTGTTAAGTTTGCCGATGGCAATTTTAGCTTCACCAATTTTGGGCATTTCAACGAAAGCGAAGCCTTTGGACTTGCCAGTGGCTTTGTCAATAACTAGACTGCAAGATTGAACTAAGCCAATTTCAGTAAAGAGAGCGTTAAGTGACTCTTGTGTGGTGCTTCTTGCTAAGTTTCGTATTATTAGTTTCATTGAGGTACATGGTCAAAGTGATTTTGTCCATGATACCTCAACAATGCCTGTATGTTTTAACTAAAGTTAACCTTGTGAGCTAAATTCACCCTGCTTTAGCGACAGCTTCTACTTCGCGCCATACACGCAATACATTTTCATTCAGAATTTTTTTAATATCGCTCTCTGAATATCCGCGCTCAAGCAATCCTTCAACAAGGTTAGGAAAGTCAGAGACGTCCTTTAAATTCATAGGTAGAGAATCACCTACACCGTCGTAGTCTGATCCAATACCAACATAATCAATACCGACTAAATTAACCACATGGTCGATGTGATTAAGAACTATTTCCAAGGTAGCAAATGGGTAAGGGCTCTGTGTATTATATGTTTCAACAAAGTCTTTTACTTCTTGGCTGTCTTCACCAAAGACTTTAGCGAGCTCTTCTGCTTTATTGGTTCTGTTGTCACGCCAACTGCGCGCAACTGGACTCACAAAGCCTGAACCAAAGTTAATCATAATAACGCCTTTGTTTGCAGCTAAGGCTTTGAGCATTTCGTCGTCCATATTACGCTCAAATCCAGGGGTGAATTTGCGCAAAGATGAATGTGATGCGATGACAGGGGCCTTACTTATTTCGACTACCTGATAAAACGCCGCATCAGACACATGTGAAATATCCACAATAATTCCAAGTTTGTTCATTTCGACTACTAATTCTTTGCCGAAAGGACTAAGACCTTTCCATTGTCTGCGCAAATCATAAGATGAATCGCTAATATGATTACTCTGGCTGTGTGCAAGCGTTATGTAGCGTATTCCTCGTTCATGAAAGACACGCAGGGTATCAAGAGAGCCTTGCACGGGGGAACCATTTTCCATTCCCATTGGCAATGAGATTTTATTATCTTTAAAATTTTGTTCTACATCCGCAACTGAATAGGCCAGCGCAAATTTATCCGGAGCGCGTCCGACAATAGCTTCAACATAGTCAATTAACTGGTGAGCCAATGCTGTCGATTCAGCTGAATTGTCTAAACTGGCAGGTACATAAATAGACATGAACGGCGCATTTAAGCCACCTTCTAGCGCACGAGGATAATCAAAATCACCATCTTCTGTACTTTTTGTCACGTCTACCCATTGATTTTGTATTCGATAGGGCACATCTATATGACCATCGACAATAATGTTTTGTTGAGTGATTCGTTGCGCTGCTTGAGCGTTGCTTTCAATTTTCTGTGCCGAGCTTGTGGTATTACATGCCGTTAGCACTAATGATGAGAGTATTATGAAGATAGCGGTGGGTTGTATTCGCATTAGCAGTCCTTTTGGAATAGTTATTTATTAATTGTTATTTTTGTTCAATATCATAAATGTGTTTTTGTTGTAGTTTACGTTAACAATACTAAAAAACACGAATAGAATAAAAATTATACGGTTTCACCTTGTCAACCTTGGTTGTCTTGGTCGTATTGTGCAACTTAATAAAAAAAAAGCCTAATTTTAGTTGTTAATATTAGGTTACAGAGTGACTTCCAATTCTGTTTAGGGGATAATAACTGCGTTTATCTTATGGGTAAAAAAACGAATTTTCATTGTCATGAAACTGGTTAGTCGTAAACCCTTCATGGCAGTTTCATGACTGAACGATGCAGCGCTAACGATTAGAAATAGCCTCATCAAACTTAAGTAAGAGAATTAGAATAAAATGGCTATTAATTATATCGCGCTGGACAAAAAAACGCATAAAGATCTAAAAATCATTCCTCAGTTAGATCTTAGTTTTGCAAAAGAAACTCACCTTGCAGCAGCAACAATCCGTGAATTCGCGCATTTGGCATCTTCAATGCCGGTGGTTTTCATTGAAGACCCAACGAATAAGACCATCCATACTGTGGCAATGCTAGGCGTTGACCAAAACGTTAACTTGTTCTAG
>Ga0256371_100039_pt1 | contig 25284 bp, 24 predicted proteins | sample SI3MviralmetaG_FD_190079 | JGI IMG/M metagenome (GOLD analysis project Ga0256371, IMG submission 190079) | Sea-ice brine viral communities from Beaufort Sea near Barrow, Alaska, United States - SI3M | ecosystem: Environmental > Aquatic > Marine > Coastal > Brine | place: USA: Alaska | collected...
GTGTGTGTAAAGAGGATATATCACTAAAGAGAAGTAAGCTTCAACTGTTGAGAAACAGATCTAAGTATAACGCTGGGAACCAACAGGTAGTTCCCAGCTTCATAACAAATTGGCGGAGAGAGAGGGATTCGAACCCTCGTTAGGTTTAACCCTAAACACACTTTCCAGGCGTGCGCCTTCAGCTGTTATTCCAACTAGGATAAGTAACTCAACCAATACAATGCAAGTGGTACTGTGCAAGGGTAAGGTTAACAGAATATACTCATAAATCTACTCATGAATAACAATATCGGTGACATTATTTAGAACTATTATTCGGTGAGCTTCCCCTACTTTCACTGTGACTTGTACCATACACCCTCTATATGTATAGGGAAAAGTGTAAACCTATACTCCCTAGCTTCTATAACATTACTGTACAAAGCGTGCACAGCAAAAAACGTTTCATTTTCCCTAAAGAACTTTATAAATGAAACAAAAAATGAGGCCTATAATTCAGGTCCCCTAGCTCACAAGGAAGTGCATTTACATGTGCTTAGATGTACTTATATTAAAACCGTTTATTAACAAAGCGGTGTACTTATCCCCTAGATTTAATAACAGTCAAATATGAACATCATAGGGGGGGTGTAATCCAGTGAATAAGTACGATTGGTAAGTAATCCCCTCTGACTAAATGCGACGAGTTCTGTGTATGGTTAAGACAGTTAACGGTTAATGTCTGGCTGAAGGGAAACTAGGGGTATACACAGAATCGTTCCACTTTTCCTTAAAGAATAAAACTAATGAAAAGAAAATATCCCCACCATATCCCATATAAAGGTGGTCATCTCGTTCCTGCGGCGTTGGGAAGGAACGCAGTGAAGCGCAGCGTAACGGAGTAACGTGCCCATAAGGCAAAGGAGTAGAGATGATGACACTCCGTCAGGAGTGGCAAACCATTGGCGCAGAGCTTCGTCTAGAAAGCACAAACAAACCAACCTGTACCCGCCTAGTTCTGAGAATTGTTTTGCAACGTTTTCATCTGTATGCCAGAGCAACAGGACTGGCCTCCTGACGCTGTAACTGGGGGATATCGTTTTTTTGTAACCCTAAGTGTTGTCTAGTAAAAGCTTGGAAGTCCACTATAGACTTTAAATCGTTGGTTGTTGTTTTCATGTTTAACAAATTATAGCGTTAAAAAGCCGCAGATGATCCTAGCGTAGCTTATAAACGTTACTCGGTGGGATTGCCTTACCTAACGCTATTAGACCTGTTAGGTGATCGTACAGAGCGTGAGAGCTAGTGCAATCAATTGGTTTATCGTCCTGAGTAACAGTATAGCAATAATTGCTTTCTACATAGCATAGCAGTAAACCACTGCAAAACGTCCAACTACAATTATCGCTTACTCTATAACCTGACGACCCAAAGAATGATGTTAAGTAACCATTGTTTGTGTCGGCTATATCAATACTACCTTTGAATGGCATATGTGACATTTTGCCCTTATTGTTAACCACAGCAACATGTTTATTTTCTGTGCCGATTACTGCAACTTTACCGTAATTAAAATTGAGATTGTAAATCATAGTCGAATCGTTAACTGTATTTATGTACAGGTTAACATTATGAGTTTTATCGAGTGTGTAAACTCTTAGACTTAATTGTTTATCAGCAATACGGAATAGTTATATTATTTGTGTTATCACTTGAAGTATTGCCGAAATCTAGATGCTATGCAGAAGGCTACAGCATTGAATTGTTATTACCACTGCCCGCCAATTTTATGCAGTCGCGAGTTGGGAAGCTTTTCTTGCTAGTTTAAATAACTAAATGAGAATGAAAGGCGCTATTCGCGGTAATTGTTGAAAGATAATTGTTTGGTGAAGAACGGACAGCAATCCCATGTAACTTGACTGTCCCATAAGTATCAAAAGAACCTTAGCTAATCTGTTCATTGACTGGCGCCAATGGGCAGTTAGCCGACTGTCGGAATTTTTTAACTGTGACGACTTAGAGCGAACAAGATAAGGTCGTAAAGTTTTGCGGCTAACACTGATTTACTGCGATAGCGGACTGTCAGCTTTCTTTACACTACGACGGCTTAGAGCGAAAAACAGACAAACAAGTTAATCATCTTAAGGACGGCAATTCCGACAAAGCAGACATACGAACGAAGAATTATATTGCTGTATTTTGCTGCTAAAACCCTTCAACATCAACTTCCTCTATCCGTCAGCCATGTGCCACTATGTATAGCTGTACATAGGTGCCAATAACGGTCGTTCGTGGTCATAGCAATTCAGGAGCAAGAAGCCTAAGTTTTAGCAAATTAGGATGCCTGTCTCTGCAACTGCTGTAAGATGTTTTGAGTTGGTAGCGCACCTTGCCGTAAGTCGTTATTGCCAACCTTTTTTCTGATACCCCAGAGCGGGTAATATAACGGCACAGCCTTTCGAGTTTACCCCTATCCTGTGCGCTGCTCATGACACCTGCATGGAGACTGAAGCCTGCCACGTTTGCGGCACAGCCTGCCGCAAGCCCTTGTTCTGCCATTGGTGCAATGGTTTGCAAGGTAAAGACCTTTCGTCCTTGCTGTTTGCCTGTAGCGATGCGATAAGTAATGGAATACCCGTGAATTTGCAACATCGGATCGTCTTCCAGCCCATCCAAAGCCAGGTAGTCATTGTCATCATCCCTCACTAATAAGCCCTCGCGCTCAAGAAAACCCGCCACACGCTGGCTAATGCGGTGAGTAAGACTATTCAGTTCACTTTTTGTCGGGGCTTTTATCGGGTGAAAACGCGTTTTGCCATAGTTATCTGCGGCATATACACCATCAAGGTAGAGCATATGAAAATGGATATTTAAATTCAGCGCTGAGCCAAATCGTTGGATCAGTGTTACCGCACCCGTTTGTGCCGTCTGTTTGTTATAGCCTGCTTTTTTAGTGATATGTGTGGCAAGTGTGCGATAGACAATACCCAGTACTTTTCCCATGATCTGAGGATAGCTGGCAAACAAAAATCTAAGTTGAAAAGGGAAGCTCAATACCCATTGCCTAATGGGCTCATGGGGCAACACATCATCAACTAGCAAGGCAGCGCTTTCTGCCATTGCCTAATGACTCACAATCAGCAACTATAGGTTTTAACTATGCTTATTATTGCTTTTGCGATGAGTTTCTTTTTTTAATCAACAAGAAGATTGAATACGGTTTAGATACCCATAAATGTAGAGTTATAACATCGTCGCTGGGTAATAGCATGAGCGGCCTTTTGCTTTGGATTTCACTGTTTCAAACCCAAGTGTTTCGAGCTCTAGACTATCAACGAATACATCGATTACTCAGACTGGATTTTCTTCAGTAACGAAATCATCTAATACTTCTGGGAAAAACGTAGTTTGCGTTCTAGATTGGCCTTTGATGTAGTGAGAAATTGCAGATTCTCTCTGATTTACCTTACCATTTAGTTATACAAAATTTGGTTGTTAACTTGGACCACTTACTAAAGCTGTTTAATCATAAAAATTAACAGTTTAGACCAAAAGGTAATCAATAGTTTTCACACATCTTGAGCGAACGGCAGCCTGTCGGTGTCTTTTGCACATTTTTACTGATGTTAACGAAAGCGACCGTCGAATGTACAATTTACTTGGATGATTAGCACACTCGAATAACCTGAGAAATAGCGATATAGGCCGCGCCTCAAGATTTTATCAGTAAATGGGTAAAGTCATTCATACCTGTTCAACGTTACAACCTGCTTAGTTAGTCACACTTATCATCCTACAGAGTTGTTTTATGCCATATAATTAGTGATTATTGTGTTGGGTTTATTTACACACTTGATGACCTTAAAGATAATTTTAATATAACTAATTGTTTTTATTAATTAAATATTCATGGCACGATTTGTGCTATCAATCTTTTAATAGCGAGTATTCAGTTTTTTGTTACCATTTTTAATTTCGAGAATGGGTAAAAAAGAGAAACATATGAGTTTTAAATTTTTTAAAGTAGTCACCGCAGGATTAATTTTAGTGGTGAGTGGAATGTGTAACAATGCTATAGCAGGCATAATTACTAATACGGATCATGACTCGTTTATAGACCAGACGACTAATTTAGAATGGATGGACTTTGGAATAAACAATCACCTGAGTTATAACCAAGTCGTGGAACTGTTGGCAACAGATTATTATGGTTGGATGTTACCGACAGAATCACAGGTAGTAACACTATCAAATAACCTGTTTGGCGGGAGAGGTGACCGCCCCAGTGTCCCATACCGTCCAGGTGACTACCCAACACATTTTGATGGTTCAGGAGAGTTCAGAAACATTATCGATACTATCGGATTTGATGGAGGTAATAGACCTCCCTCTGATAACTTTGGATGCGGGGCGCTTTTTTCTTCATACGACCCGTGTGTAAGAGCCGAAGGAATGTTTATTGATGATCAAGGGTACTTGGCCCAGTTATCGTATTACGATCCTAATGTATATATAGATACACAAAGCGTTAATTATATATGCCCAGCACCAGGAGAGCCAATAGATAAAGGTTCTTATGTACAAACTTATGTAGAAAAGTTTTACACAGCTGCCAGCTACGATACTTGTAACAAATTGTTTCCAAGAGCATCAATTTATAAGTATGTAATTAGACGTCCTAACAAAACTCCAGAAGAAATAGAAGAAAAACTGAAGTTAGGATCCATAAATCGTCAGGCTAACACTACTTCTGAATTCACTACGTTGTTGTACAGGCAAATTGCCAGCCCGACAATATCGGTTGACGAACCATCACCCCTTGCCATTTTTTTATTAGGAATGATTGGTTTAGCATCATGTCGATTTAAGAAATACTCTTAAAACGATAGTTCCACAATCAAAAACCATTATTAATAACGGGTATCGTGCGGGTCGATGTCAAAACAGGATGTTATGTCGTCACCCCCGGGTTGTTCGTAAAAGAGTAACCGTCGCCTAAAGATCGTCACCGAGCCTAACATTCCAAGGCAATAATTGCTCGATATCAGGCTCAGGGTGAGTAAAGGCTTCGAGTAAATGGGTGATGTAATTGTAAGGCACAAGCCCATTGGCTTTTGCACTCTCTACGATTGAATACAGTATCGCGCTTACTTTTGCACCCTTTGCAGTTTGAGAGAACAGCCATGCCTTCCTGCCATTCACGAAGGGTTTAATTGAGCGCTCTGCGCGATTATTGTCGATGCTGAGGCGTCCATCAAGTGTATAACGTTCAAGCTTTTCCCATTGATTTAGACAGTATTGAATGGCGTCGCTTAAGTCGGTTTGCCCTAGCACTTGGCTTTTAGATTGGATGAGCCATGTTTTAAACTCATCAAGCAATGGCAGGCTTTGCTTTTGGCGAATGTGGTAACGCTCATCGATAGTTTTATCTTTGATGAGGGTTTCTACGCGATATAGCTTTTTGATGTGGTTAATCGCCCAATTGATTTTGCCACTTTTATTTTTACCCATCACTTTTTGCGCATCAGTAAACTTGCGCCTAGCATGTGCCCAACAGCCGACAATGGTCGCTTGTGTTTTATGATAGCCTGGATAGCCGTCGGCATGCATATATCCATCGTACCCGTCTAGATAATCCACTATCACTTGACCGCCTCGACCAATGTTATAATCAAACAGCACGATATTGGGAATATCGTTATCCACTATTTTACCGGCAGGCGAGTCTGCCCCGCTGCCATACAACCACATGTAGGATTTCGACTTATTGTCGCCCACGACTTTCACGGCAGTGTCATCACTAAAAATGACCGGTTGCTCAAGTAATATTCGCCGCATTATGTCGTATAATATTTCGAAGATATTGCCGCTTTTTATCATCCACTTTGACATGGTTTGCCGGAGTATAGGTAAAATAAAACGTCATTTTTCCTAAAATCAAAATACATGATGCCTTATATTTTCCATATTGACATTTATTTTATATTCTTAAGGGAGTGAAAGTCGGTTATTTTTCGTCGATTAATCAACTGTTTCTACTTAATTCAGAATTCAAGACAAGCGCATCCCGCTGTTGTGCAAACCAGTTTTGCTTATGATGGAACGGCTTTTATTCAAACAGACTTATCTGAGGCGGTGCTCGACTTTGTGGGGGCAATAATTCGACGACTTCGTCATTTTTTGTATTCAGGTGGCTGAGTATCTTTTGGATCACCAATGGGTCTTCGATGCTCGCTATAACCTTAACCGCACCACCGCATTGCTCACACGTTTCAATGTCGATGTTAAAAACCCGTTTAAGTCTTTGCGCCCAGGTCATCGATTGGTGTTTTTGTGCCCTCGTTTTTTCCTGCCCTGTCGGCAATGCTTTTTTTGCCTTATTTCGTAAGGCTGGTGTTATTGTCACGCGGTGCCGACTGTTTGGTGCAAATACGCCAACATTTTGTTACCACGTTTATTGAGCACCTGACCGGCGTTGATTTTGAGAATCGAAAAACCGTTAAGATTCGTGATCGTTATGACGCGAGTGTGCCGACAGTGATTGGTGAGGTTTCTCGACCAAAGCCAGTGTTTGTTGAAGATGCCAAACTTTTACGCCAGCAAACTAACAAACCTATTAAATGGGCTTTGCCAGGCCCAATGACGATGATAGATACACTTTATGACGACCATTACCAAAGTCGCGAAAAGCTCGCATGGGAATTTGCTAAAATCCTTAATCAAGAAGCCAGAGACTTAGAGGCAGTGGGTGTTGATATTATCCAATTTGATGAGCCTGCATTTAATGTGTTTTTTGATGAGGTTAATGATTGGGGAATTGCTTGTTTAGAGAGAGCAATTGAAGGGCTTAAATGTGAAACCGCTATACATATTTGCTATGGTTACGGCATCAAGGCCAACACCGATTGGAAAAAGACCTTGGGGTCTGAATGGCGACAATATGAAGAAGCTTTTCCAAAACTGCAAAAATCTAATATCGATATTATCTCGCTCGAATGTCATAACTCTCATGTTCCAATGGAGCTACTTGAACTTATTAGAGGTAAAAAAGTGATGGTAGGTGCCATTGATGTGGCAACTAATAGCATTGAAACACCTGAGGAAGTCGCCGCTACCCTGCGAGAAGCACTCAAGTATGTGGATGCCGACAAGCTCTATCCTTGCACTAATTGCGGCATGGCTCCTTTATCTCGTGAGGTAGCAAGAGGGAAACTAAAGGCTTTAAGTGCAGGCGCAGAAATTGTCCGAAGAGAACTTTCCGCCCGTAACTTATGAATAACTAATGAGTATCATTGAATTTATAACAAATAATATTACTTCATCAATCGATGAATTTAGTTCATCATTAAAGCTAAATATAGGAGTTAACTAATGTTAGAAAGGATCCATTTAGAAATACTCACTGCAATCAAAGATTATGGAACCCTAACTAAAGCTGCTAATTCGTTGCACCTATCTCAATCTGCGTTAAGTCACAGTATTAAAAAATTAGAGGGGCAACTTGATACTCAGATATGGAAAAAAGACGGTAGAAACTTGCGCCTTACACCTGCCGGAGAGCGTATTCAAACGCTTGCTAATAGAGTATTGCCTCAGTTTTTACACACGGAATTATTATTAAATCAAATTTCCAAAGGTGAGATGGGTTCATTGCGAATAGGAATGGAGTGTCACCCTTGTTATCAATGGCTACTCAGGGTCATACAACCATATCTGGAGCAATGGCCCGATATTGATATGGATGTAAAGCAAGAGTTTCAATTTGGGGCTTTAGGTGCATTACTTAGCTATGAAATAGATGTACTTATTACGCCAGACCCGCTTTTTAAGCCTAAAATAGACTACATACCCGTTTTTGAATATGAGCATAGACTTGTAGTTTCCGAGTCTCACAAACTCGCACAACAAGATTTTGTGTTACCCGAGCAATTAAGCGATGAAAGCCTGTTTAGCTACCCTGTAGAGCCACTTAGACTCGATATTTTTAGTCAATTTCTTAACCCTGCAAAGTGTTCAGTAAAGAAACATAAATACATTGAAACTACTGAGATCATGTTGCAGATGGTCGCCGCTGGCAGAGGTATTTGTGCTTTGCCCGGCTGGCTAGTGGATGAGTACTCAAAAATAATGCCTATCAAAAGTATTCGTTTTGGAAAGAATGGAATTAGCAAACAGATTTTTGTAGGTATCCGCAAGGACGAACAAAAAATTGATTACCTAAGTGATTTTATTGCTCAAGCTAAAAAAATAAAAATGATCAATGAGTTAAAAAGTACGCCTATCACATTTTAATAATTGAGTTGATGATCGTCTCGTTTACCATTGTACCGGCTGGCAGCACCACAATTTGTCCAGCCACTTCTTTCGTAATCAGTAACACCGCTCTGGCCTTCGGTTGCAAAGATCGATAGGGCTGCATTTTATGACGCCCTGCCCTTGAAGTGGAACCCTAGCTGTCACCGCAACTTTAAGCATGTCTGAGCATTATTCATACGATAGCCTCTAACACGCTCCAAAAAATCCGAGCTAGCTAAGCCATTTCTATTGCACAAAAGCTACATACAATCTGTATCCATGTAATTAAACGGCGCTATATATATTTGTTCATAAATAATGAATCTCGATAGGTACTTAGGTTTTCATTACTAGCACATACGGAATAACCATTTTCTTTATAATTATTTATAGCCTTGAGGTTTTGTGAAGTGAAGATCTCTATTAAGTTGGATTGCTACGGATTGATCAAGGTCATAATCGTCTATCGTTTCGCCTTTTTGATATAACTGTACGAGTTTTGAAAGATAAGCTATTTCCCTGAGCTTTAAAGTCGATATTACATCAGCAAACTCCAAAAACTCGCTGGCAAAAACAGACTCTGTAACAATTTGACCCCTCATGAGTTTAGCCATGAGCTTGAGGTTATGAGATGCAGTGCCTTCTATTGCTGCTGGTCAATAACGAAAGACGATTGGAACGAATTCATCCGAATTAATTACATCTAGCTTTGATCGACCGCATTCGCATTAGCAATATCTTGGCAGAAAATGCTATTAGACCTCTTGCAATCGAAAGGAGGGCGTGGCTTTTTGCTGATACAACTGCAGGCGCAAACGCCAGTGCTTCTCATTATAGTTTAATTGAGACAGCTCGGTTACATGGCATCGAGTCTTATGCCTACCTTAATGCTGTATTCAAAGCGATACCATATGCCGAAACGGTGGAAGATATTGAAGCCTTGTTACCGTGGAATTATAAGCGCAGCATAACGACCGTTTGACCCGTGGGTTCATTGGTCGCTTATAGTGTATAATGTAAACGAACCAATGTGTTGTAAGAAAGCTTGCATTTACAATCCTCATCCATACTATTACTTAACATATGCTAATTCCAAGGGGCCAATTTCGCTATGACAGAATCAAAAAAAACACGCACCAGACTCTCCCCAGAAGTTAGGAAAAATTTAATACTTGATCATGCGGCAGAAGTGGTTGCAGTAGAAGGTGTATCGGCATTGAGCATGGAAAGGCTGGGACAAGAGGCTGGGATCAGTAAGTCACTGGTATATGCTTATTATCCTAGTATGAAGGAATTGCTACAAACTTTACTCAAACGGGAATATAAAAGCTTAAGAATACGCCAAGCTAAGGCCGCTGAAGGTGCAGAGACCTTTGAGCAATTAGTCAGACAAACCACTAAAGCTTATTTGAGTTACATAGATGAACGAGGGCTAATCTTGGATAGATTAGCTGCAGAGCCTAGCTTATCTGATCACGGTGATCCAACCGAATATAGCAGAGGAACAGCAGTACAATATGTGGCTGGCATTGTACATGACCATTTTGGAATAGACATGAATATCGCCTTAACCGCAATAGACATCTCTTTTGGTATGCCTGCAGCGGCGGGGCATTATCTGAGGAGACATAAAGTGAGCCGACAAACGGTAGAAGACATAACCGTCGCTATGATGATTGGCAGTATTGAAGGACTAAAACGTAACTACGAGACGGCACTAAAACCTCTGGTGAAAAAAACGGGTGAAAAATTGGGTTAGTCAGTATGGTAAATACTGCAATTTACCCCTGTTTTAGATGACTTATCAAACAGCTTATTGACAACAAGAGAATACGAGCGAGCCTAGAAAACACCTTCAAAAAATGACTTGGTCTTGTATAGAATATTAATAAAGAAAATCTGCAATCCGCTGCGCCTATTTTCAACATATTCTTTATAGTTTTGAATGTGATCAGTGTTTCCAGGTACAACCACGTGTTTTCTTACAAAGCTGCGAGCCATGTTGTGGGCATCGCCTATCAAAATCTGGTCTCCTAAAACATTATCAATCGCGATGAGCCTAAATCTTGACAACGTCTCTGGTCTCGTCAATGCGTCATCGTAGGCGCTTTGTAATGCCGCTTTGACTTCATCATTGCCGTTACGATATAAGTTAGATATTGCCCAGGAAAAATGCCAAACAGCATGATTGCGATCGATCATGGCAATCGGTTTAGCATGGTAAAGACGGAAATATTATGCAAATACAAACTGGATATCTTTTTAGCTGTTGCTGGAGAGATGACCTGATCGCGGATGGCCCAAATAGTCAATTCAGCGGTTACCAGGTCGCTGCTGAGTTCTTCCTCAGCTATTCTCATGGTAGTAACCCAGTCAATACCATTAATTAATACTGCTTGTTGATCGTTTACATAGATGTATGGCAGTGAATTTGTGGTTTTGTGTTGGCATAAAAAGACTTCTATTCAAAATATAAGATTACTTTGCAAAAAATTTTTGCATCGCTTCTATGACTTCTTTGGGTTTATCAAAAAAGGGACTGTGTCCTGAGCCCGGGATCACAGTGACGCTTAAATCATCTACATACTTGGGGATTTCGTCTAACATTGCTGGTACAAAAGTGCGCTCATTCTCTGTCCATATCAGCAAACTAGGCACCGTAACTCTGGCCATTTTTGAGGGCCAGTAAGATGAATCCTTGATATCGGCCACTGCTGGTATGTTGGCACGATACCAATTCATCGCACCTGTATGCGCACCCGGTTGCTCCCAGGCCTCAAAAAATGCCTGCTTGAATTTGTCATCTAGGTGCCCGTTTGCATAACCTCGGTCAAAGCCATAACGCCATAACATCTCTGGCCCATGCTCATCAAATATCTTTTCAATATTCGGGCTCTTTAATCTTTCCATATACACTGATGATTTTTTTTGATCTTCATTATTGGCAATCATATGCAGTAAAACATTGTAAGGTGGGGCGTTAATAACCACTAGCTTGTCGATTAATTCAGGGTATTTTTGCGCCGTTGCCCATGCCAGCGCTCCGCCCCAGTCATGACCCACTAGGGTGACCTTTTTATCAGCTGGAAGATGTTTAATGAGGGCTTTAACATCTTCCACCAGTAATTCAATTTTGTAGTTTTCAGCCCCTTCTGGTTTAGCCGATAAGTTATAGCCACGATTATCCGGCGCAACTACATGATAGTCATTGGAAAAATGGGATAAGAGTTTATCCCAACTCGCACCAAATAATGGGTATCCGTGCAAGAAGACGATCAAATCACCTTCACCTTTTTGAACATAGTGAAATTTCAAACCATTAAGCGTGACGAATTTGGAGTCATATCCTAATGTGCTTGTTTGTCCTGAAGATGCGGCAGCGAAAATAGCATTACTTGTTAATATAAACGATGCAATTAACAGACATACGAAAATTCTAACTAATCTAAAATATTGATTTTTTAACATCTTATTTCCCCTAAACTATTGCTTCTATACCGGATTTTCGACTCAAGTATTAGCTCCTTAATAACATGCTTATTTAACTTCAGCTTCGGATCAGACAATCAGCTAGACAACATTTTCTCTTATACTCATATAAAACCAATTATCATAAGAAGGTAAACTTTCACACACACTTTAATGGAACCATATGGGTTACTTTTCTACAATGACTTCACAAAATCGGTATAAAGCCCTTAGCCAGGAAGGTCAAAGCTAACCATTGAATAGTTCGAATTGGCCTCGATGACTTGGCGAAGTGAAAATATATTGCCGTCTATGTCTCTAGCATACATCTGCCAAAATCCACCAACCTGTTGCGGGGCACTGATCAAGTCAACACCAAGTGACATTAAGCGTTGGTACTCTTTTTGAATATCAGCTACTTCTAAGGAGTAGCTATAACCTAAATCACTTGCTTTGCGCTTGCCCGTGAATACCTCAGTTTTAGGCGTTTTGAATTGCCAAAACTCCATCATCTTTGACTGCTCGTTCATTTTGAACCAACCAGCGAGCACATCTGAGTCGGTGAGTCCGGTGATACGATCTATCTTAGGGTTTTTGACGATTTCAGCTTTTCGATAGGGTTTAATACCCAATACGTCTTGATAAAAGCCCATTAATTTTTCGATATCAGCCGTGGCAAAAGCAACTTGCGTCATCCACATGCTGCGGTTCCAATCTTGCCAGGCATTGTCATAACCGGCTTTGGCTAAAATTTTTCCGTCTAGTTGCTCCATTTCAAACATATTGCCTTCTGGATCATATCCATAAGCATAGGTTACACCGTATCCGCCTAAGTCAACGGGGGTATTTCCCGGCGTGACTAAACGTGCGCCTGCGGCGACAAATTTGTCATAGCCAGATTCAGATTTTGGTGATTGAAAGCAAGTATGGGTCATCCCTGGGCCCTGGACGGGCATATCACTTAATCTTACATCTTTATTAATAGCAAACTCGGTGAGTTCAAACAGCATATTGGGCGCTTTAAGAGTAGCCACTTCATATTCCAGACTTTCCCCCCCATACAATTCATCTGAGTGACTATTGGCAAATATTTTTTCCCTTTTTACAAGTTCGAAACCAGTGGCCTGTTGATAAAAAGCCAGCGCTTGATCGAGGTTTTTGACCGATAAGCCAATATGGTTGATCCCCATAATTGTTGTTTTGGTGTCTTTGATTGTGGCTGTTTTATCTATTTCTATCGCCTCGGCTGACGATATGCTCATAGATAAAGAAATCGCTGCTAGGCTTTTAAAAAAACACATAATTATCTCCAAATGAAATTTTCAAGCAAGCCACACGGTAACGCTTGCATACTGACCCATGTCATAGATCTACGATCTAACTCACTTACCACCCGCTGAGAATACCAACAGTACATTACCCGGTGCTTCTGCCCACTTATCATAGCCAGAAGTTAGATAAATTTTGCCATTTGCAATGACGGGGCCATCTGACTCAATAGAGCCACCAAAGCCTTTTACACCATTGATAGTGTTTACCACTTGTTTAGTGTCATATTCCCAAAGAATTTCGCCTTTGGCTGTGGAGAAAATTCTAAACATACCATCTAGGCTGCCTGCATAGACTAAGTTTGCAGAACTTGAAACTGCCGCGGATATACCAGGAAAACACAAAAATTTACTAACCTTGGGACACACATTTGGTAATGTTGTGCGCCATATGAACTTGCCTGTCTGCAGATCTAAACCGTGTAGACCAGGTTGAGGAACTCCGACACTGTAAGGATTATTAGTGGGTAAGTCAGATACGCCCACGTATACATTTTGATTGTCAGTGCTCATTCCCCAATGAACTCCGCCCATAGTTCCACCGCTTCCAACCCGTTGTTTCCATATAATTTCACCTCTGGCGTCAGGGTCCAAAGCATACACCATGCCCGATTTTTGACCGATAATAAGCAATTGTTTGCCATTCACTAAGGTACTTAACATCGCCGACGCACCGATATCAAAGTCAGGACCGTCTTCTTTTGGACAATTGGGGGTTTTGCGGGAACAAGCACCATTCCAGGCATCCCCTTTTGTGACCTGAGTGACCCATTTAATTTCACCAGAATCTAAGTCCATAGCCAACACTGCGTCACTTGTTCCGGTTGCAGGGCTTGAGTAATTTTGCCCCGTGGTGGCATACAGTAAATTACGTTTCACATCTAAGGTTGGCCCGGACCAAACCGGTGCTCCCGAAGGTCCATGCTGTTGCGTGCCAACAGAGGTTTTATAAGTGGGTTTTGGCTCGTCTGTGGTATAGGTAGTCCATACCTTCTTACCCGACTGTATGTCAATCGCCACCACTGCCCCTCTGAACGAGCAGCATTCATATTCCGCTCTGGCGGCGGGAATAATTTCAAGGGATGACACCGGTACATACACCTTTGTCTCATCTGCGATCACTGAGCCAGTTACCACTGCCAATGGACTAGAGTGCACTTTTGTACGCCACTTCAAAGCCCCTGATTGGGCATCTAAGGCATAAGCATTGCCATCTAGGTCACCAAATAGCAGCGTGTCTTGCTGTAAGAAAAGCGCACCTCGCACTTCAGCCTTAGCCAGATACTCCCAGTGTACGCAGCCTGTTTCAGCATCAAGTGCATAAACGATCCCTGCCTGACTGCCAATGTAAACCATATCTTGACTTATTACAGGCTGTGATCTAACTCGCGTCGCATCAGGAAACGCAAATGCCCACTTCAATTTTAGATCAGCCACGTTATCCAGGGATATGCCTAGCGCATTGGCTTGATGTCGTCTGTTACCTGTTTTACCACCCCAACCGTTCCAGGCTAATTCAGACATACCCTTGGGTAGATCTACACCGATACTTTTACAGGTATAAGTTGTGTCACTGGCGTTGGAATCTTTAACTTTTTTACCGGTTAAAAACTCAGCAACTGCATGCTTTTCCCCTCGAGATAAAGCCATGCCGGCGGTACTCATCAAACCAGACTCTAAGGCTTTAACTATTCTTTCGGGTGGATATAGTTTAAGGGCTTCAACTTTGGGTGCCTCAAGCAGCCCACCTGTATGGCATGCCGCGCAGTTAGTTTGGAAAATACTATCAGCATCAATTGATTCATCGGCCTGGGCACTCACTAAACTCATAAGCGATAGGCTAACTAGGACCATAGAGCGCAACACGGAAAACGCACCAACTCGCTGATTATTTGTCATTTTTATTTCCACTGATAGCAACTCAAAAAGTTAACTGTATATTTATATAGAAGTTATTAATGTAAACCTTATTGACGACTAGTGCAATACAATGTAGGGTTTAATTAACAATTTTATTACATCGTCATGAGGGTTTGGTATGGATTTAGGATTTGCTAATAAGCGGGTAATAGTCACGGGTGGTAGTCGCGGTATCGGTCACGCTACGGCGCAAACACTGATTAATGAAGGCGCGGCAGTGGCAACCTGTGCCCGGGGAGCCGATGCTTTAAATGCCGCACTCGCCTATTGGCGCGGACAAGGTGCGACAGTCTACGGTGCCAGTGTAAACGTGAGTGACTCACAAGCATTTGGTCAGTGGTTTGAGTCTGCTGTTGAGCAGCTCGGTGGCCTGGATGTGTTTGTATCTAATGTCACCAGTATGAACGAATATAGTGGTGAATCTCGCTGGAAACAGGCCTTTGAAGCCGATCTAATGCAACACATTAGGGCCACCGAATTGGCACTGCCGCACTTACGTAGAGGCAAAGATGCATCCATTGTTTATATCGCTTCTATCGCCTCAATCATGAGCGCCAACATGCCGACTGAAACTGAATATGGGGCAATGAAGGCTGCGCTTATTTCTTACGCATCGCAACTAGCGCATAAGTTAGGCAAAGAAAATATCCGCGTTAATTTGCTTTCTCCGGGACCGATCTATCATGAAAATGGCTTTTGGCAAGGGGTAGAAAAACATAAACCCGACTTGTATAAGCGGGCGCAAGCCCTGTCGGTATTTGGTCGTTTAGGCACGGCACAAGAAGTGGCAAACGCCACAGTCTTCTTGGCCAGCCCAGTTGCGTCCAACATAACCGGAATAAACCTGCGTGTTGATGGCGGTACAATAAAGACTGTAAACTTTTAATTAACAAAAGGTCATTAACGAAATCCTTTAAAGTATCATGTTAAAACTCTGTTTATATTGATATTTTTAAGGTTTTAACTTTAATTACAACCCCCCACCTCGATAAAATTAACATATTTGCAACTAAATAAGTTGACTATTAAACATTTTGTCAATAGATTAAAGTTATTGACAAAATGTTCAGTAGTGGCCGAAATAGCTGTTATCTGAATCTAATATCACCACACAAACATTATAACTTGGAGCCTACCATGCCAGCGAAAAAGACTATAAAACCCATGCTGAGTATCATTGCCTTATTACCCTTTGCGTTTTCTGCGCTTGCACAAGACGTTGCGCAGGCAGTCAATGACACCGAAGAAGAAAATCACGGCCTCGAGGTCATTCAAGTCACCGCGCAAAAACGCGTGACGTCTTTGCAAGATACACCTATTGCTATTAGTGCCTTTAGCCGCGCTATGTTGGATGATCAGGACATTGAAGATGCCTTGGATATTCAATTTGCCGTGCCCAATACTATGGTGGCCGGTAACGGTGGCTATAGTGTGCGTGGTGTTGGTAATAATGCGATCTCTGCCAGTGCTGATCCTGGTTTAGGAGTACATGTTAACGGTGTATATGTCAGGTCAGGCGCTATCCAAAACGAATATTACGATTTGGAATCTATTGAAGTCTTACGTGGCCCCCAGGGTACCTTATTTGGCCGAAATACCACGTCTGGCGTGCTTAATTCAGTCACCAGAAGACCTAACGATGCGTTTGAAGCTGAATTAACCACAGAAATTGCGAGTTTTAATGGATTAAGAACAAAAGGTTATCTTAACATCCCCCTTAGTGACACTGTTCTACAGCGCTTTGCTTTTAATACAGTGAAACGTGATGGTTATACTAAAAATGTGGCCAAAGGTGTAGGATTTGACAATCTTGACGGGCGGGACCAGTGGTCTCTGCGCAGCTCAACCACCTTTGAATTCAGTGAAAAAGCGACAGGTTTTTTATTCGCCGAATATTTTCAAGAGAACAGCGACCGTAGCGTAGTGACAGGCGTGTTGTGTAAGTCAGACCCAGTTCTGGGCTGTGACAATAGTGAAACCCTGGGCAGTGAATTTCCGAATACCAGTCATACCGACGGCGCATTAGCCAATGGTGGTTTGTCTGGCCTACTTGGCGCAATAGGTTACGGCTTGCGCGACAATTTTTATAATACCAACTTAGATGGCTCTGTTCGCAGCAACCCAAGCGACCCAAGACAAGTGCGCATGGACACCCAACCTAGCTATTACCGAGACGACCTTTTGGTATCTTTTGAGTTCAATTACGAATTTGGTGATTATCTGTTTACGTCGGTCTCCGCTTATCATGATAGAGAAGGTGACGCCGAACGAGATTTTGATAGCGCCGATGGGGCAGACGGCATGTTGACGCCACAGAGATTACTATTACCTAGCGGCAGAACTGAATTAACCACACGACACAGTACGGTGCGCACCGATTATGCTGCCAGTACACAACTGAGTCAGGAATTTAGGGTCGCGTCCTATCTAGATGGACCATTTAACTTTACTGCGGGCGCCTATTACTTTGACTATGATGGTGAATCATTGGTCAATTTTTACCTTCCCGAGTTAACAGGCCTGGCTGGCTACCTGGGTTTGCCTGATGAACTTGGCTACTTTAGCTTTCAGTCACCATCGGTCACCACCACTTCCTGGGCGATTTATAGTGAAGCTTATTATGACTTTAGCGAAGACCTAAAGTTAACCTTTGGTCTTCGATACACAGATGAAGAAAAAGGCGTTACAACTCGCACCGTTTCCCCTCTTTCCTACTTAAATCCGGCCTTTGATCTTGAAGGCGCCATTGTGGAAGGCGAAGGCGACTGGGGGGAAGTTACTGGTAAAATTGGCCTGAGTTATAGCGCTGATTTTGACATGACCGACGAAACCTTATTCTTTGGAACCTTGTCTCGGGGTTATAAAGGTGGAGGCATAAACCCTGGTGGCAGTGGTGATTTCCCCACCTTTGACCCTGAATACATCAATTCACTCGAGGTTGGCACTAAAAACACCTTTGCCGGCCGTATGTTCCAGGCCAACGTTACTGCGTTTATCTACCAGTATGACGGCTTGCAAGTGGGTGGGATTTTAGGAGACGGTACAACCTTTAATACCAATGTTGATGCGGACGTAAAAGGGGCTGAATTTGAATTTGTAGCTGCGCCAATAGACCGTTTGCGGATAAATTTGAACCTTTCCTTAATGGACTCTGAAATCAATGAAGATTTCCTCACCTCTCCTGATATATCGTCACCTTCAGGCTCTGGTCCGGTAAATTTAAAGGGGAAATCATTACAGTTCTCGCCTGAAAGCTCAATTCAGTTCGGTATTCAATATACTCACGAATTGGCTGAAAACTGGGAGATAGCGTACCGACTGCAAACGTTCTGGCAGGATGAATACTATTCGAGGTTGTATAACATCGCCACGGATTTACAAGATAGCTGGAAGCAAACGGATTTAAGTGTCACGGTCAGAGATTTAGATGATGTCTGGGAGTTTGAAGCCTTTATTAAGAATGCAGGTGATGAAGCGTCTATAACCAGCCTAGGTGTCGACAACTCAATAGTTGGACGTTACCGCACGCCAGTTTATCTTGATCCTCGGACTTACGGTGTACGTGTCACGTATCGCTTCGACTAATCTAATATAGTGTAGTTGTCCCTAAATCCTGAGTTGTGTTTCCAGGTACTTTTAGCCCACCACTTGGTGGGTTTTTTTATTTAAAAAATAGATACCAGTCAACAAAATAACCCTGCCGGGTACTGTCAACTTATCGAATTTAGACGATAAAAACTAGTTTTAAACGTCTTATGTCGGATTTTGAATACAACTCACCCTATCCCATTCATCAAACGATCGTTCACGGAGCATTCTGTAATTACTGGCCTTCATAAGATGTCGACCAAGTCGAAACAAATTATTAACGATGCCATGGCAGGATAAAAATCGTTGAGCGTGCCCCTGCGATTTGAACCGCCTCATCTGTCGTTCCTGTTGCCTGGATGGCTGATGGGAAAGTTCACATCGATTATTTTCATACTGCTTAGTGGAATGCTCTACACTTGGCATCAGCTTTCGTTTCGCTGCTGAATAACTCTTAAGTTTGTCGGTCACAATCTTGATGGGCGGCACTTGTTGGCCTTTTAACAATTTTCTGAAAAATTGCATGGCAGCGCTTCTATCCTTGCGTTTCTGAACCAGAATATCAATTTCATCTCCGTCCTGATCGACAGCCCGCCACAGATAATGAAGGACACCATTTATTTTAATGAACACCTCGTCCAAGAACCATGTATCGCCTAACTGACCGCGATTTCTCCTTATTTGGTTGAAGTATTGTTGACCGAATTTTAGACACCAATTTCTGATGGTTTCATAGCTGACGTTGATCCCTCTGGCTGCCAATAACTCTTCGATATCTCGAAAACTTAGGGTAAATCGATGGTAAAGTCATACAGCATGGCTAATGACCTGAGATGGGTAGCGATATCCGGAGTACATTTTGGTATTTTTCATGTCCGGATTATCTCACAATTTGGAATAAGGTCGATAAGTTGACAGTACCATCGAATAATGTCGGCGTCACGATTCCAAATCAGAACATTAACCAGAATATCTGCGGGTATAAGTAGATTATTCATTACAGCTAAGACGCTAAAATTGACCTTTGTTGCTCCCTTGGTCCAAGCAAAATAGCCAACACCAGATGCTACAATTTCTAAATAAGTTAATATGCTCTACTGTAAAGTTGTCTGTGGTAACTTTGATACATCTCCAAATAGTGCAAAGAAAACTGGCGCAACTAGAAAAGCACCAATGAAAAAACATCCAAAATCAGCATGTTGTGAAAGACTCATCTCATTAGCCATTAGCCGCTTATAAAATACTTGGCCACTTGCAAAACATAAGTTTGCGCCTTGCATAATAAAAAAACCAATAGTGAATTACCCCGCAACATCGCTCTGCTCTGATCACGGGGTTTTCTCGGCAATATTAGATAAAACCACCACGAAGGCCATCATAGCGAATAGTAATTTCGCCTAGCGTCATGACTGCACAGTTTTTAGTGCTGTGAGATTTTAGTCTTAAGCGCAAACAAAAACAGCCCCCGCAGGAGCTGAGATTTGTGCCAGGTACCTTACGCGCTAGTTTCGATGGACACGAACGAGGCTTGAGGTGAGACTAGGCTTTAGTCTTACGACGGGCGAAACCTAGCCCGGCTAGACCTAGACAGATTAGGGCCAGTGCTCCAGGCTCGGATACTTCCGTAAAACTCGCGTTGATGGAATAATCCCGGCTTAGTATATTCGCGCTCGGGAGTTCTATTGTGCCTCCGACTGCCGGAAGTGTACTTGGACAATTTCCAACTGCGCAGGAGTAAATGGTGTCAAGAGCTCCTGTATATCCGAATTCTATTCGCCCAGTGCCGTTCCAAAAACCAAGGTAATCACCCGTCTGTACGAAAATTGCAGAGCTAAGACTAAAATTATTCAACCCCGCACTACCCGTTTGCTGGTCGAAGCCCACGACGACTGGATTATTTGCATCGCCGGTATCTCTCAAAACCAGCATTGCTGCAGTGCCTGCTCGATAAAGATAGGTGCTCCACATATCGACCGCAGCGAAACCGGTTCCAGACGTAAATACCTTACTGGCCAGGCCAAAAGCAGTATTATCGTATGTGTCCTCATATCCGCGACTTATCGTGTCATCCCCCACAATGATCGCACCCACGCTAGTAAAAGATCCAGACAACAGCAAAGTAGCGACAAGAACCCGCCAAAAATGCCGTCTACTATTGCAGTTGTTTTTTTTCATCATATTCATATGTTTACCCTCAATTGCCTGCGTATGCTCAGTATAGGAAGAATAAAACCCTCCCCAACTCCCTCTGGTTAATAAAACGTAAAGTATCGCTAGGTTATTTTATCAGCATATTTTACGCCACTTATTATAATTATTTTATAAATACAATAAAAACATAGGTTTGCAAACCATACGAGCACAATCAAGGCATCGGTACAGTATTTTGTTTCTCAAAAGTGTAAAGAATTTCGACAGTATTCGCTTTGCTAGCTACAGCGCAGTAGGCTGCGGGGGAGCTGTCAAGAGCAGACAAGTTCATACTTTTTTTAACGCTCCAACCTGGAAGAGGCTTATAACAAAACCCATCCTTCAGTGCTGAGTGATAAGCACTTCCCTCAATAAATTCAAACGCCGTGGACTTGCCGCTTCGCTTTTGCCTATTATATTATACAGCCGCTTCGCACCTCTATGGCAGTAAGCCCCTGTGTCTATTTTTTGCTAACTACTTCCATTATGAGCGAATTACGTGGCGGTCTATTAACCATACCGGAATGACGGCTTATCAAGAGAGTCCTTCCTTTTCGGTTTTATATTCTCACCCCATGTAAAAACGAACACTCCTCTGGTAAGCTTCCTGAATTAAGTAATATCAATTTTGTGAATTCAATTTCACTAGCCTCGTCCCTTCCCTTATATTGCGTTATCTCAAAGTAGTAATCAGCGTAGGGTGCACCGTTTATCTTAAGTTCAATAAATGGGTACTGCCTGTAAAGCCATTTCCCCTCTTTTGCTTGACTATTAGGCTTTCCTTCACTGGACGCTACTAACTTGAAAGAGCCATCTTTTTTTAAGGAAAGCGCAGATTCTTTGCCGCAATTTTCACCTTTATAATCGTTTATCAAATCCTGTCGAAACAGCCCAAGCTGCTTATCTGTCCTTTCCGGGAATAAAAAGAGAGCAATTGAATTCTTTGTGTACCAATGATTCCCTTCGGTTAACCCTTGAGTGCGCTGCACGGGTAAACCGACCTCGGCTGCTAACTCTATTGCCTTATCAATCATTTCTGGCTCTCTTAAAAGAAGAGAGTAGATAATCGTATTTTCTGTAATTGTGGTAGGGAAATCAAACAGATTTAACTTAACCTGATACTTCTCCGACTTCAGTTTATTGTTTATTTCTTTTTTCTGAGCTTCGTTTAAATACTTAGTATAGACATATACAGTCGGCTGATTAGCACAACCCGACAATAAAAAGGTAATACATATAAAGAAATGTTTAAGCATCTTCATCCTTGAATACGACATAATTTTAAATCCTCCACCAAGGGCTACAACGGTAATCATTTAAAAGAGATAGCTCAACTTAAAAATAAATGGCTGCTATTGAGATAGATTTAAGTGCTCTAAGTTGCCACACTTGCTATTTTCAAACGTTTTTGTCGATTCGAATTAGCCATCAGTAGTTGGCATGTTTATCGTCTTCCAATAGCACAAATTTCTGTATAATTTTGAACGATTTACGACCGAATATACCGTAAGGCCGACCGTCAAGTTTGGTCGAACATGACTCCCGACATCATTGATATCGCCATTTGCAATATACAAGAGATAGGGTACAGTTAAAATAACGAAACACGGGCTCTCAGTGTTATTTACTCATACCTAATTTAATTTCAGCAATAACCTGCTTAAAGTTAGACTCATTTACAATTATTGGTTTACCTAAATACACATCAAATTTAGAAAATAGTCGCGGAAATCTCATTTGATCCCAGCCCCCTAAGTTGCGTGCATTAGCATATTCAAACCTCACTGGTACAATCGTTATTGTGCTGTTCATAGAAAGATGCAAGACCCCTTTTTGGAAAGTATTTAATGGTCCTGATGGTCCATCGGGGGTGATAAAGGTGTCGCATCCACTCTTTAGTGCCTTTGTTAATTCTATGGCAGCGGCCTTTCCAAAATGGCCAGAGGACCCGAAGTATATAGGATGATTCAGTATCCTATAGTTTGAAAAATCAAACATTGAAGTAAAGAAGCCTGTTAAGTCTTGATGCCAGCAACAAAAAATATAATTTTGACCCGGCAGTAAGTTCTCCTCAACATGAATCCTTACTTTACATGTTGTATGTTGCAACACAACCAACAAATACATCAAAAACCCTAAACTATATCCATACACCCAGTAAACCGGTTTCTAATAAAACGGGACGTTAAATATCGTGTATTTATTTTTTAGACTCATCTTTAGAAAACTTGACTCTCAGGGTTTGTGGTAATTGTAGAAGCTACAATACTTTAATAATTTAAGTTAACTTAGCCAAATAAAGTGGTGTTAACTATCAAATTATATAATCTGAGAAGTGTCCATTTTCTTTACATTTTTATTCCTCTACAAAAATAAAAATCATTAGAAGCATAACAATCATTAGCTTAGCGTATCGGCCTAGATTTTGCATTTACTGATTTATAAAACAATTTAATTAAATAAATTAGGAATTCACAATGAAGAGAACCTTAAGACTTGGACTGGCGTTATTGTTTGTTTTTGTTAGTGGAATTTCACAAGTTCAGGCCACCGTTATCTACGATGCTGCAAGTGACTTTTCACCGACGAGTAATCCAAATGGAGTCTGGACTTACGGATACTACTCAGCTGGAGTATTTACGCCTTATACTCTCGCTTTTAGCCATACCAGCGGTCTTGCGGGTTGGGGGGCAACGTCAGGCTTGGGAGGAAATCCTTCTGTATTCAATAATCCAACCGGAAGTCCTATAACTGTTAGTACGCTTACCCTCAATGCTGGTGAGTTGGCAATGCACCCAGGACCTGCTGGTGAAATTAGTGTAGTCATGTTCACCGCCCCGACCGCAGCACTTTACTCAGTTGGCGGATATTTCAAAACAAACGACAGTGTTGGGCCGACACAGGACAATCAGCGTTCTGTGTATATCAATGACGATTTAGAGGATTCTCAGTATCTACTGAAGGTACCTAGTTCGGTTTTCCCTATATCTGATTTCGTTTACTTAAGTCAGGGCGACACAATCGGCTTCGGTGTAGGTGCTCAAACTTACGGATATAATACGACAGGATTTAACGTCACATTTGAAGCTGTTCCTGAACCTTCCGTTATCGGTTTTTTGGGGCTTAGTCTGCTAGTTCTCGGTTTCAAACGCAGACGCCAACTAAGACTTTAACGTTTAATAACACACCAGCACTCTGCAAAAAGGCAGCCAATTTGGTTGCCTTTTCGTTTTTTTGGATATCGGTTTTAAAATTCAAAAAATAATTAATCTGGTGTGGTTCGCAGACTATTATTGATATCTGCCAGCAGTTGCGGACGAAAAATAGATCCCTTCGTGATATTAGGCCATAGCGTCTTTATCAGTTTTTGTCATTTGCACATTGATAAACTCTTCCAGTTCAGAATATTAAAGACTAACTTGTTTTTTACTCATGGAAAATTCCCAAATCACTTGTTGCTTTGGGATAGAAAGAATAGCGGATGCATAGTTTTATTACTTGGACGGCCCTCTGCCAACGACAGGTTGGGGCAATAACGGACATAGTTATTTTCTGTGATTTAGTCTCATTTGATCAAAATGCAGAAGTGCCGCAAACCAAATATAATATAACTCTTGGAACCGACATAATACGTATCTTGTATCAACATCCATTCTAAAAAGCTCAAAGAAGTGCACTTCTGCGCTTACAACATCATTATTGCAAACTTCTTTTTAATGCATCCCAACTTCTATTCATACTAATTTAAGAAGGCTCAATTGTGCGAAGCCTATTTTCTAGCTCAATATGCTTCTGTGACAATTCACTGAACAGTCTCTCTATACTTGCTTCAGTTTTGGATTGCTCTGATAGTGCCGCCAACTGACCTTTAAGTTGAGCATTTTTATTTTCTAGTTCTCTTTGGTTTGCCTTGTAGGCTTCAACCCTAGTTTCAAGTTTCTCAATTCGCTTATCCCCGTCTTCAATGGCACTGTTTGCTTCTTTTGTCAGACTGTCAAATTCTTCAAGTTTTTGGTTATAAACTTCAATGGTTGAATTCACCCTTTTCTCGGATGTTTGATGTGCTATTTGATAGCCTTGAGTAACCAATTGAGTGAGTTGAGTAGTGAGTTGGTCTATAATTGAACTCATAGATGTTTGAACCTCAGAAGGTACATCAACTTCAGGCTTGTCTTGCGTTGCATTGGAGTTGATACCTTGACTTAAAACATAATCGTCCCATATTCGCCTAATCCTCTCAGGCCTCCCTCGATCCCCTAACATTATGCGGATTTTATACTCGCTGACCCTGGCGCCTTCCTTCTCTAGTTCTAAACCTGCGTTGATGATTTGTTGCTCACTTACTATTGCTGGTGCACCCATGATATTTCTCCTTTGTTAGCTGCTTGCTGCGACATTCCATTGTTTGTTTGTTTGTTTGTTTGTTTGTTTAAGACTACCGTTAAATAGCCTACGCTCATTTTATTTAAAAAATTACCGACAGCCTCTGATTAGTAATGGTATTTTCACGATTTCG